>Ga0307514_10002839_pt1 | contig 17342 bp, 20 predicted proteins | sample 16_EM_MG_FD_203088 | JGI IMG/M metagenome (GOLD analysis project Ga0307514, IMG submission 203088) | Populus trichocarpa ectomycorrhiza microbial communities from riparian zone in the Pacific Northwest, United States - 16_EM | ecosystem: Host-associated > Plants > Roots > Unclassified | place...
GCGGCTGTCATGTTTCTATTGGGTGCAGCCGTTGTGCCGCAGTCTATTGGGTGCGCTTGGACATCCAATAGCCGCGCAACCCTGTTTCAGCTGCACCGATGCAGAAGACTTTCTGAATGTGACTGTATGTCATCAAGATGCGCCGTTGCTGACTGGGATGGCTTGATTGGGCTAAGAATTAAAGAGAGTTGTTCTTCAGGACCATCTATGCCGCCTTGAATAAATCGAAGCGTTGTGGCAGCATAGATAAACAACCCAGCTGCCCTTTCCACCAACTGCTCAATAATTAGCTCATCCGGCCATGGTGTCCCCAGCCCATGTTTGACTCTCAGTGGTGACAGCTTTTGCTGAAAGAAAGTCGATATATCTCCATTAACTATATCAATCGGGATATTATGGAGTATAAAATCCTGATATGCCTCACCAGACAATTGACGAAATCCATCAAAGATGGAGATTTCTGGTCTACTGGTAAGGAAAATCTTGATCCGAACTGTGTCCAGGTCCTTGGCTTCTGCAATTAGTTGGAGGATTGACTGGATATCTTGCATGCTGTCACATTCATCAAGTGCATCAATTACTACAACCAGTTGAATTTCCGTAGGGACACTCTTTAAAGGATTCAGAATGAGTTGATTCCATTGCTCCCGTAATCCTTGTTGAAATATGTCAGCATTGTTGTCGATGGCGTCTGAGATGTATGCCCGGAGTACTGGTAACCTGTTTGCAAGCTGGGCGGCAATAGTAGTAAAGAACTTGCGAGAGTGACTGATATCCTTTGTGCCTCGAGTAAAAAAGAAACTCGCTGCAAGTCTTTTCTTTTCTGCAAGCTCCCAAGCAATTGTGCGAGAAACTGTGGATTTGCCAGTCCCAGCCATTCCGTTAAGCCAGAAGATGCATTTACTGTCCGGATCCTCACACCAGTCCATAATCTGCTTCCGGAGCGCTACTCGTGTATCTTGCAAACAACGATCTTCATATTGGCGACGCCAATCGTCATGGGCAGCACCCTCAGCGCGTGGCAACCTCGCAATATTTGTGCTCTGTTGCAGTGACTGTATACGTACCACTAATTAGTACTAGTACTGAGCAATATCACCAGCACGGATCAATAGTAGTCACTTTCCTCAACTCGATTATCGATTTGAATAACAGCCGTCCTAGATATAGATATTAGCGTATACTATGACTTCAGTCGAGGTAGGCTCTTACATCTGGTCTGAATTCATTGCTAAAGTCAAATTTGATTTATGCCGCTCAAGTAACTGAAGCATTTGTTCCACATCCACCTTTTGAAATGGCCACCTCAACCTCTGCCTCAGCGTTTTTTTATTTTTTTTTCTTCTTTCGCTTGACTGCAAAATCTGAAGAATTCGGTCAAACTCCTTTTCAAGTTCCGAAGAACTGCTCTCGAGGAGCGGCTTCAATGCAATCAACTTGGTCGCACCAGGAACTTTCGCCAGGTGGCTAACTTGCTGAAATACAGTTTGCAGAGCCATAATGCCATCCATGAGGTCATTCATCTCGGATTGGGCATTCTTAGCATCCTAACCCCATATAAAATTTACTACTGATTGTGGCTCAAATTGCTTGGGGGAGATTCTTACCTGATAATATTTGTAGATAGTCGACCAGACCTTGCCAGCAACTTCAACCACAGTCATCGCGCTTGCGACCGCAGCTAGTACTTCAGCCATGGTTTTATATGTAAATATCAAAGGGATGGTATCGTCTTGTGTTGTGTCGTCTGTGTTGTGGTGTTGTGTGTTGTGTGTTGTGTTGTTTATCAAGCACCCAAATATCGATATATATGAGGCCAACGACAGTGTCAGGTGACAGGACCCAGGCTGCTATCAGTCCAATAGGGCCGCCCCGCTTCTACAGATTACCTACTAGTCAAGGTCTGATTGGCTCTGCGCTCTCCAAATGTATACACTCTACAGGCAAACCTCGCTATAAGGAAGTGCAGAAATCCGGCCAATTTCTTCACTATAGCGAGGTTTCCTTATAATGAATAGTCACGTGATTCAATAAGCGGGGTGAGAATTTTCTGTCGATCCACCATCTACGGATCAGTCTCTCTGTCGGTCAGTTTGTACTTGTATCCAGGTATCTTGCCTGGAATCGAGCGATCAACTGTCGGACAGTACGATATCTAATTTCTTCAAGAAGCCACACGCATTTCTGTTACAGTCTACTTAATCCTGATACCACTTCTGCGGAAAATTGAAGCAATCACAGAGCAATACCTGCATCATGATGAAGATATATACCAGACCGTTATGCTGAGCCTACTATTATTTCAATGTCGGAACATGTATCTGAATGCATTCATGCTGACCTAACATCTTCTACTGGCATAGCTAATGATCTGATGAAGGCAACATGGTATCTATACCAATACCAATTATTACCAGTTCTACAGCTGTTACATTTCTGCAAGACCTTACATTTTACTTTCAAATCACTTTCAGTTTCCTCACTTCCAGCTGTACCCGGGTCTCCTCCTGAGATTAATATTTCTGATCTTATAAAACCTCTTTCCCAAGTTCAACGATCTCTCACTCAGCATCTAGATGCACACAAGACGCAATCCCAGCTTGATAGTTGGCTTCAGCGCTCAGCTTAGTCTAGTTGCACTCTTAGATCTTGCTACACCCTGTCGCATATTTCATTATATCAAGTATTTTTGACCTGTAGCTAAATTAATAAATCGCACAAGGAACTTCACTTTCACTATAGCCCTTTTTTCACTATATCGAGGGCGAAATAGCTGTGTGCAGAAACAATCCGTGGCGGGGCTTCCGTATAGCAGGGTTTTCCGTATGTGGGGTTCCTTATAGCAAGGTTTACCTGTATTAGCTCTGCTTGCTCCCGTCGCGGTGTGTTAGTATAGCTGGTTGTGTGGGGTATTTACTATCAATAAGCCTTCCCATTTAGGCTAGGTTGTTTATAAATTACCCAATCAGGTACTCTTGTTACTTAATAGAGGACTGGCGAAATAAATGAAAATGTTAAGAACACATCCCCCTTTTTCTCAGAATAGATTAGTAAACAACCTCGAAAAAAATAAGAATATTCTTTCTCAAATATATTCCTGTTTTGTATGCGGGTGGGGAGGGGTATATTCTTCTATCAAGTATATTCCTCACATCCGAGAGTGTAGCTTGCTTGGTTGCGCTTCAGGGTAAATTTGATAGATTGTGCCATCATATCTTGAAGCTCCATAGACGCCAAAAAAAAAAAAGTGCGCGCATGTGTCGTAGTTACATATGTACTCCTTACATTGCCTAATATAGTATATAACATACTCCAAGTATGAATAGCTGAGATTTATTACCAATACTTGACCTAATAAATGTATGTGCTCTTGCTGTATTAAACTTGTGTTGTCACGAATCAATCTGGGCACGAGAACAGGTCTGACTATGCCCTACATGAATTGGAGCTCAAAATAAGTAGGTGCGGTTGCTAACTCTTGGCTGGTTGCAATGCAACTAATAACCCATATGACCCGTCTGCTGCGAGTGAAGTAGAGGAATTCAAGGCAAGATATCTGAAGAAAGGAGTGGAGCTGATGAACACGGTAAGTGTCTTAATATATGATATTAAAGGCGCAGGACGCAAGAGTATTATTATTTACGCATACATTAAGGCTATATAATGTTGCAGTCTTGAAGGATGCGGCAGTGATGGTTCACCTTCTAGTGGTGAATGCAATTAGCTTACGTAAATTTGAGTTAGGCGTGATTTAGCTAGACTATGCACATATAGAGCTCGGGTTTTTTGTCTTTTTTTTGAGTCTATACCTCCGTAGAGAGACGGCCCCCCTTTGAAGACCACCACGCCCGCTTCTCCCAGCCCCTCCCCACAAAATAACAACAGAGATTCATTACCCCCATCCTCTCATCTCATGTCGAAGAATGTCTTCACTAAATCTACGACGTAGTTGCCGTCACCGTCTCCAGCCATCGTCCCCTCTCATCCATATCCTCCCACATCCCCCACCTGCTCCTGGCCACCTGCCCATGCGTGTAGTCCAAGGCGGCGTGCTTGCCTATCTCCGCATACCGCCCGCATTTCCGACACTCTGGGTCTACTGAATCGTCCCACTTATTCCGTCAGGCTTACGCCTGGGCACGAGCCGGCTCGAGTCGAGCCTGAGGGGTGGGCTCGAGCCGGCTCGACAATTTACGGAAAGGCTCGAGCCGGCTCGAGCTTTGAGAAGGGTAGGCTCGAGCCGACTCGAGTCCAAAAAGCTCGAGCTTTCGGAGGTAATGCGACAGCCTGAGATACATGAACTAAATACAAGAAGTCCCTCATCATCTTCATCTAAGCCCTCCATAGGAAAAACCAAACTAAATACAAGCACTCCCTAATCATCTTCGACATGGACCTCGATAGCAATGTGTGCAGTAGATAGCATGATAACTTACAACAAATTCAGTATCTCACTCATAATGAAAGAACAAAGGTATACCTGAATCATCATCAACAGACTTGCGAATAAGCAGCTTGCGGGAATAGATGTAGTTGTTATGCTTCTCCAGAAACTACATGCGAATCCTGTAGTTCTTCATATCGACCAGCAAGCAAAGATAATCTTGGACTGTTGATGTCGGTGGTGCCCTGTCGTGTGCTCGCAAGCTGAAAAAAAAATTAATTCAGGTGGGAGAATGTCACTTTATCGAGTTCTGCTACCCCTGCTTCCACCCCTGCTTCCACCCCTGGATATCCACAGCCGAACATGTTTCAGGCTCGAGCCGGCTCGGCTCGTGCCCAGGCGTAGTCAGGCTTAGGTAGGGCTTCCTTTTGCCTGTACGTAGTTGGCCCTCGCTCTCTAATTCCTCCTCACTACCTGCCTTAAGCCAGTCTGCCTCTCTTCCTCTCTCATCTTCCGCTACCTCTGCTTCAAACCTCCCTCCGTCACCCTTCTCAACCCCTGGTCCCCTCCACTCCTCTGACAAGGCCGCCCCCTCTTTCGCCAGCTGGTCCACGAACTCATTGCCTTTGGTGTCGACATGTTCTAACGGCGCCACCCCAGCGTGTCCTGCCTTGCCCCTCCACCACCTACTTCAAATCCGCCGCCCTAGCGCTACCCGCTCGCCAACCTAGAGCTCGGGTACTTACTCTGATGAGTCTGATCTGGGATCTATTCCTTGCCTTGAAGAAACCATCTGGCCTATATTACGAATTCATAACTAAGTTGTAGCTACCTTCATGCCTAGTGGTCTTGATACGAGCATCAGCAAGAATTTTTTGACGCCCCAGCGCCAGGCTTTTACATACCGGTCACCGCTGCTGCCTCCCAGGGCACCTTGGCATCTACCTTACTCGCCCTTGCCTCCTAGGCCACACTCAGCGTCTACCTTACTTTTCCTGTCACGCATACCACCCCGGCACCTTCCACCACATATATACCACGCTCGGACTCTCGGGTTGAAGGGATGCCGCCAGGGTGCCACTCCTTTGCTTGTGTGACTTCAGGATCTTAGCGCATCTCAGGGTGCCCGTGAAGGCGAGGTGCCAACTGTCACAGCATCCCTCGTTCCCACCGCAGCTTTGTTCTCCATTAGCAGCAGCAGTTTTATTGACATATATATACAGATTGATATCCCTCCACAGTCCCTATTGCTGCGCACGCCCCCCCAGTCCCACAACCGATATCACGATCAATACTGCCCCCCACCCCTCCCTCCCCCTATATGACAGTCGATATCACGGTGAATATTCCTGTCGATATCATGGTTAATATTGCTGCCCTCCCATCGTCAATATCATGGTCAATATGCCTGCCGATATCACGCTTAATATTGCTGCCGATATCATGCTCCATATTGCTGCCGACATCACTGCCAATATCGCTGCCAACTTTGCTGTCTCATATCGGTGCTGCCTAAGTCGTCGTCGGTGTCCCTGGCTATGTCGTTACCCTCGTTGGTAGCAATGTCGCTACAAATGTCGCTACCCATGTCGCTGCCAAGGCCAGTATGAATGTCCGTCGTAATGGGGGTAGGCAAGACCCCCCTGGGAATATGTCGTTCATGTCCCTGGCCATGTCGCCGTCCATGTCGCTAGCAACATCGCTACCAGTGTCGCTGCCTATGTCAGTATGAATGTCTAGCGGCATGGGGGTAGGCAAGACCTACTAGGAATATACGTACAAAACGTTGTCAGAGTCTGCCTGGGGATGCCTGTTGGAAGAGTGTCGGCTGCAAAAAAATTGACCCTCATGGAGGGCATTGCCAAATTGAGTAGATTTCCCAATTCAGGCAACGATCGATGGCAATATTGCGCGGTGAATTGAGAATGATATTGACGGAGCTGATTCCGTGGGACAGTTATATGTCGATATTGTGGGCAATTTTGATGGATTCCGCGATGTCGCAGTATATGGTGCTATGATATTTGAACTATGGCCATGACCGCACACCCTTAATTGATCATCGGATTAAGATTTTCAATGTCGACGTTCCCCCGGGTTCTTCAGAACTTCGTGATGCAGCCATGGACTCGGTTAATACACCCTCCACTCCGCTGCCTATGAGCCCGGCATGCCTGATGTAGATTCTCAGATCAACCCGAACACCCATCCGAATCATGTTATTCATTCTAACTTCTTTGGTGATGCCAGCAAGGAACTCGAATATGAAAAATGTGTCGAAACGTCAGAGCTGAGAGCAATGGAAGGGGGAACAGGTAGTGGTTCCAGATGCGAATATAGTGATGGGTATGAGATAGACATGGAGACGATGCAAGGATGGAGGCCGGGGCCAAAAGAATCGCAGAAGTTCAGGCGAAAGCAAAGTCGAAAGCAGATGCTGAAGCAAAGACAAAAGAGGATATTGGAGGAAAGACGAAAGCCGATCCTGCTTTAAAGAAGGGGTCAATGAAAGTCAATGCTGAAGAAGGATATTGAGGAAGATGTAAATGAAACCATCATCGCTAAAATTCTCTATTTGAAAAAACTGATGTGGAGAATGTTCAGGATGGGAAAAAGGGAAAGAGGGTTTCTACCAGATGAAAATTGATAAGGATCAACTCTAAAAACCCAGTTGCAATACTACTCTGATTGTAGGAAAGCTCGTAGCAAACTGCCTCGTAACAGCTTCGGTATTGACGAATGGGTTGGAGAATCCAGCATGATATCTGGTTAAAGCTGCTATTCAAAGGGACATGTGTTATGAACCAGAAGAAATCGATAATGCTCCTTTAGGTGAGAATGGAAAAAAGGAACTTCAATTTCCAGACGCTTATGACGGCAAAGGGTGTAACAAGTTGATATCCGGAGAGAACTTGCCGGAATTCAAGGCAGGTATCTGGAGAAACAGATGGAGCTAATGATTACGATCCATGTCTTAACATATGATATTAAAGGCGCAAGGGTATTACATTAAGGCTATATGATTTTGAAGGAAGAGTGAAGTATGCAATCAGCTTCCGGTTGAGGGTAGACGTATAGACTCAAAAAAAGAAAAAAAAAACAATTGGCCCTATTTTGAGAATAGGCTATGCAGTACGGAGTATATAGGCAGCGTTTCAGCTATGCGTCCAATGAACACATAGCACCAGCCACGCTCCACTACATACGGGCGATCAGGCATCCTGGGAAAGCGCCCCTGGATGGGATCATCGAAGGTAGAGGTAGGTAGCGGACGACGGTGGGGATGGGGAGTCGTGGACTGAGCATTCAGCGGGGGAGTGGGGGGAGTTACTCCCTTGTTCCTATTTTTTCTTTCTTTTGTTTCTTTTCCTGGAGGGGAGGGGAGCTGCGGGGCAGGGTGCGGTTCTTCAACGAACATGTACCTATTGTATCAAGACCGGTTATAGCAGAGGTTATGTTATAGCTGGTGAATCTGAGGTAGTTTAAATGCGTTTATATTCACCGTATGAGATGCGAATAGAGTGTGGGTGAGTTTAGTGTCTTGAATTGAATTGAATTATTAGGTATTCCGCGGAGTATGTACTTACTGTATACACGATCTGGTGCGCATAGTGAATACATGTGTAATAGTAGCATAGATAGAGTAAAGTTTGAACATTACCAATAGACGGTAGCGCTCCCTTCGCCAAAAAGAAGGAAAAGAAAAAATAGACGGTAGCTTCCTAATCTTACCCCAGGCAAATTGTTCATGTAATGTGATATGAAAGCAAAAGGAGAGGATAGAATCAGGCGCATTGAAAAAAACACATGACCTATACGATCGCGTTATATTTATTGCTTGTTGCGACTCCACAAATGAACTGACGGTAGCAGTGGTATGTTCCTTACGTTACAGCTTTGGTTATCAATTAATCGATTCCGGGCACCTATATATATAGAGGCAAAAAGTGAATTGTCTCAAATATTACTTGCAATTGGTAGGCTAGAGAGCGGATATCCATTCCTTAATGCTCCAGTTTCAAAGTGAAAGCTCCACTATTGATGATGTGCTCTCAAGGTAGAAGAAGCATGGGCCTTCCTCCTTTGAAACCGGAGTAACTCGTTTTGATATTTTTTTATATTTGTGAAAAGCCGGTCGTTGGAAGAGACCTGGCAAGCCATAAATTTCACCATATGTGGCGGCCTGATATATGGCGGCCTCGCTAGCTGTAAATTTCACCCTCTCCACAACCTGAGCTTGTTCAGCACCGATAATGTACAGGAGGATCCAATAAGCCGTCTTGAGAACTACGCGGCACCCAGCCTCAGTCAACTGAAAACTTATCCCTGGATGGGCAGCTGCGAGACCAAGGCATCGAGCTCCGTGAACGTAATATTCCTGCTCTTGTCGCTCATGGAATGTGAATTCTAGCTGTGGGTTAAAGTACAAATAGATCTAATCACAGTAAATAACTAAGGAAATTTGTGACCCTCTTTCCCCTCCTTGCTCACGTTCCTCCGGCGTTGCTCATACAAATCATCACACAATAAAACACAGCAACATCCAATACCCAGCCTAGAATACCCAAACTGCGGTTCCATTGATTTAACTTGCACCTAAAATACACCAATCAGTGAATTAGCTCATCAAAGCTTGTAACGGCTAGCAAGTCTAAGGGAGCCCTTACCTGCTATGACAGCAATAGATGGCTGGAGATATGCAGCCGGGAGGGCGGTAAAATCAATAGATATTAAAGTAACTCTACCGGAGGCAGATCCAATGACAATAAGGTGGGCAGTGTCATTTACTGCAGAGCAGGATAGTCGGTATTCAACAGGAATCCAGAGCAATTTCTTCATGTTGCATGTGATCCATTGATCAGTAACATACAGGGAATGAGTTAACGTGTGTGCTAGCTCCTGATTATCGTCGATGTGAAGAGATGACTTGAGTTGCAGGATGCCGCGACTCGTATGTAAATGCGTTCCGTCATTAGAAAACTTCATAATCTTGATCTTGTCATGAGTTTCTATAAAATCTATGGTTGTTTTTTTTGTAGTATCCCATAATCTTACCGTGTTGTCCTCGGATGCAGAGGCAACAAGCTTTCCATCGGGTGAAAACACAGCCGAATTGACCCAATTAGTATGACCTTCCAAAACTGCACGTGGCTTTCCTGTGGATGTATCCCAAAGTCTGACCGTTTTATCGGAGGATGCAGAGACAACAAGCTCCCCATCAGGTGAAAACACAGCCGAATTTACAGGGCTGGTATGACTTTCCAAAACTCTACATTGCTTTCCTGTTGATGTATCCCATAATCTGACCGTGTGGTCCGCGGATGCAGAGGCAACAAGCTTCCCATCGGGTGAGAACACAGCCGAGTTGACGAAACTGGTATGACCTTCCAAAACTCCAAATTGCTTTCCTGTGGATGTATCCCATAATCTGACCGTGTTGTCATAGGATGCAGAGGCAACAAGCTTTCCATCAGGTGAAAACACAGTCGAAGTGGCCAAATAGGTATGACCTTCCAAAACTTCACATTGCTTGCCTGTTGATGTATCCCATAATCTGAGGGTGTTGTCCGAGGATGCAGAGGCAACAAGCTTTCCATCAGGCGAAAACACAGCCGAATAGAGGTTACTGGTATGATCTTCCCAAACTCGATATTGGTTTCCTGTTAATGTATCCCATAATCTGATCGTGTTGTCATAGGATACAGAGGCAACAAGCTTTCCGTCAGGTGAAAACACAGCCGATTGGACCTCTTTGGTATGACCCTCAAAAACTCCATACTGGTTTCCTGTCGATGGATCCCATAATCTGACCGTTTTGTCCCAGGATACAGAGGCAAGAAGCTTTCCATTGGGTGAAAACAAAGCCGAAGTGGCCCTGCTGGTATGACCATTCAAAACTCCATATTGCTTTCCTGTTGATATATCCCATAATCTGACCGTGTTGTCCTCGGATGCAGAGGCAACAAGCTTTCCATCGGGTGAAAACACAGCTGAATTGGCATAATCAGTGTGACCTTCCAAAACTGCACGTGGCTTTCCTGTGGATGTATCCCAAAGTCTGACCGTTTTATCGAAGGATGCAGAGACAACAAGCTCCCCATCAGGTGAAAACACAGCCGAATTTACAGGGCTGGTATGACTTTCCAAAACTCCAAATTGCTTTCCTGTGGATGTATCCCATAATCTGACCGTGCTGTCCGAGGATGCAGAGGCAACAAGCTTTCCATTGGGTGAAAACACAGCCGACATGACACAATTGGTATGACCTTTCAAAACTCCACATTGCTTTCCTGTTGAGGTATCCCATAATCTAACCATTTTGTCTGAGGATGCAGAGACAACCAGCTTTCCATCGGGCGAAAACACAGCCGAATTGACATAACTGGTATGACCTTCCAAAACTCCATATTGGTTTCCTGTTGATGTATCCCACAATCTGACTGTTCTGTCATTAGATGCAGAGGCAACAAGCTTCCCATCAGGTGAAAACACAGCCGAATGGACCCAATCGGTATGACCTTCCAAAACTCCACGTTGGTTTCCTGTTGATGTATCCCATAATCTGACCGTTTTGTCATGAGATGCAGAGGCAACAAGCTTTCCATCAGGTGAAAATACAGCCGATTTGACCATTTCGGTATGACCTTTCAAAACTTCACATTGCTTTCCTGTTGATGTATCCCATAATCTAACTGTGTTGTCATAAGATGCAGAGGCAACAAGCTTTCCGTCAGGTGAAAACACAGCCAATTCGACTGCACTGGTATGGCCTTCTAGTGTCTGTATCAATGAACTCCACACATCTGCCACTTTGGGTTTCATGGTAACCCAAGGGATATTTTTGAAGTATTCCACTCGAATCAGACTTGATCGTGGGGCAAACAAAAGTCCCGAGTAGTAGACCTGAAGTGGTGCCAGTTCAATAATTGACCTTATATGCAATACAAACCGTTTCGCATCATACGCAAGTTCTAACAATCCTGGATTATCGTCCCCCAATGGTCCCTGCATTCATTCAGGTCAATACTATTCTCTGTATAAACTAATAAGCTTTGCAACTTACCGATAGTATTTCCTCTAGAGCTATTATCATCTGAGCTCCATTTGATACCTCTCCAATTAAGCTAAGTCCCTCCAACCAATGAAGAAAGTGCTGTTCAAGAAATTGCCGAATAATCTTGATGTCCTCCTCCACTGGATTCCCAAGTCGCAAGTGATCAAACCAGTAACGGCATGCATATTGAATGTGTGGTGGAATGCTTTCTTGTATCGTATCATCGGGAATCTCGGTAATCAAAACACCTGGCCCCCAAAGATCGCACATATTTTCTTGAAGCTGAGATATATGCTCCATACATTTCCGAAATAGGCTGGCATGTCTCTCTTTCTCATCTATCCGGAATCGAGGATCACTGCATCTCCGTGGGTCCTGTAGGAAGTCCCGGAAGGATAAATGAAATAATCGGACAGGCTGGCTTTCATTTTCGGGGACATTGAGCACAGAACGCAAACAGTCCAAAGTTCTTGCGGCCATATTGAATCGTATTTGCAGCAGCTGTGCTAGATTTCTAGCTGACATGGTATTAAACATTACCACAATGGATCCAACCACATGTCTAAACCGCCGTGCTAATTCTTCACACTCTTGATAACCTCGTTTTCCATTTCCATTTCCAAGAACTGAATGCTGGAGCAGTATTGTATATATGCCATCAAGATGCTCTGTTGCCGACAGGGATGACTTGGTTGCATTAAGAATTGAAGAGAGCTGTTCTTCAGGACCATCTATGCCATCTCGAATAAATCGAACCGTGGTTGCAGCATAGATAAACAGCCCAGCTGCTCTTTCCACCAACTGCTCAATAACTAACTCATCCGGCCATGGTGTCCCCAACCCATGTTCGGCTTTCAGTGGGGACAACTTTTGCTGAAAGAAAGTCGATATATCTTCATTAACTGTATCAAGCGGGATACTATGGAGTATAAAATCCTGATACGCCTCACCAGACAATTGACGAAATCCATCAAAGATGGGGATTTCTGGTCTACTGGTAAGGAAAATCTTGACCCGAACTGTCTCAAGGTCCTTGGCTTCTGCAAGTAGTTGGAGAATTAATTGGATGTCTTGCATGCTGTCACATTCATCAAGTGCATCAATTACTATAACCAGTTGAATTGATTGAGTAGGGGCACTCTTTAGAGGATTCAGAATGAGTTGATTCCATTGCTCCCGTAACCCTTGTTGAAAGATGTCAGCATTGTTGTCGATGGCGTCTGAGATTGATGCCCGGAGTACTGGTAAACTATTTGCAAGCTGGGCGGCAATGGTAGTGAAGAACATGCGAGAGTGACTGATATCCTTTTTGCCTCGTGTAAAAAAGAAACTTGCTGCAAGTCTCTTCTTTTCTGCAAGCTCTCGAGCAATTGTGCGAGAAATTGTGGATTTACCGGTCCCAGCCATTCCGTTAAGCCAGAAGATGCATTTACTGTCCGGATCCTCACACCAATCCATAATCTCCTTCCGGAGCTCTACTCGTGTATCTTGCAAACAATGATCCTCATGTTGCCGGAGCCAGTCGTTATGGGCAGCACCTTCCGCGCGTGGTAACTTTGCAATATTTGTGCTCTGTTGCAGTGACTGTATATGTACCACTAATTAGTACTAGTACTGAGCGAATGGATCAATAGTGGTCACTTGCAATAACAGCCGTCCTAGATATAGATATTAGCGCATACTATGACTCCAGGCGAGATCGACTCTTACATCTGGTCTGAATTCATGGCAAAAGTCAAATTTGATTTATGCCGGTCAAGTAACTGAAGAATTTGTTCCACATCCGCCTTTTGAAATGGCCACTTCAACCTCTGTCCAAGCAGTTTTTTCTTTGTCTTTTGTTTTAGTCCTGGTTGTAAAATCCGAAGAATTCGATCAAACTCCTTTTCAAGTTCCAAAGAGCTACTTTCGAGGAGCGGCTTCAATGCAATCAACTTGGTGGCACCAGGCCCAGTCGCCAAGTTTTTAACTTGCTGAAATACGGTTTGCAGAGCCATAATGCCATTCATAAGGTCATTCATCTCTGATTGGGCATTCCTAGCATCCTAACCCCAAATAAAATTATTTACTACTGATTGTGGCTCAAATCGCTTGGGGGGAATTCTTACCTGATAGTATTTCCAGCCAGTCGACCAGACCTTGCCAGCAACTTCAACCACAGCCATCGCACTTGCGACCGCACCTAGTACTTCGGCCATGGTTTTATATGTAAATATCAAAGGGATGGTATCGTCGTTGTGTTGTGTTGTGTGTGTCGTTGTATTGTGTGTTGTATATGTAAATATCAAAGGGATGGTATCGTCGTTGTGTGTGTTGTGTGTTTATCAAGCACCCAGGTATGAGGCGAATCAGTGCCAAGTGACAGGACCTAGGTTGCTACCCCAATAGGGCTGCCCCGCTTCTACAGATTGCTAGTCAAGGCCTGATTGGCTCTGCGCTATACACTCCATTAGCTCTCCTATTGGCTTCCCTTTAGGCGTCTTTCTCCCATGGGCACTATAATTTAGTAGGTATGTTCAACACCCTGCTAGGTAGGATCTATTCACTCTCATAGGTATCGTGGGTAGAATTGCCCTTATACAAACTATACTCTCGATATAAGAACATCGCCCGGGGGGCGGATATTCTTATACCAAATACATTCTTATTTCAAATGCCATGGTAACTAATAAAGACGCACATCAAATAAGCGTGAGATACCAAGTATTTACTGGAGGACCAGAAACAGCTCCGGAAGAAGGCAATTGCTGTTTGCTTGCCTCTCCTTTTGTCCGCCAGTTGTGCAACCTCGACGTTTGCGATAATAGAAGTCTCGCCTAGCGGGCCTGATTCGATACAAGGTAAGAGTCTCAAGGGCTTCCAGGGCAGAGCGAAGGCACGTTGAGAGGTTGTGTTGCAGTATTGTGTGTTGCGGTGTGGCGTTTGTTAGATCGTGCGGGGTATTTATTATCGATAAGCCTTCCTATTTAGGCTACCATGGCTTACCTACAATCCCTAACTATATCACTGATGCCCCGGGTGTAGGTAGCCTGGCGCCGATCTTGCCCAGAAGCCCTGCATGCAGCATATTCTATCACCCTAGTGTTACTCTGACCGATATCGGTAGATGGCACAAGAGCACTCGAATGATTTAATTATGCGCATGCCAGTGGGCTACTGGTAGTCTGGATGTGCAGTGCAAATACGATTGGCCCTACTATGACCTTTTCTATGAGCTTGTACATGCTCCTTGCCATGAGCTTTTGCATTGGCTTTTGCATGGACTTTTGCATGCTCTCGACTGGTATTTGGCTGACATACTAGGTATTATATTAGGTGATATAGTAGCTAGTATATTGACTGGTGCCTTCACTAGTCAATAAATGGCTGGCACATGGACTGGAGAATTGACGAGCATATGGACTGGCAAGTTGGCTAGAATATTGACTAGGGAATTGACGAGGATAGATGAGCATATAGACTGGTGGAGAGGCTGGAATATTGACTGGCACATAGGTTAGTTTATCAGCTGGTATATGAGCTGGCATATTGGCTGGCATATGGACTACTGAACTGAGTGGCAAATTGACTGGTATATTAACTGGTACCGGCTAGAATATGGACTGGTTTACTGGCTAGTATATGGGCTGGCATGTTCGGTTGCATATTGACTGGTAAGTGGACTGGTAACGGCTGGCATATGGACTGGTCAATTGACTGGCGAATTGACTGGCATGTTAACTGTATTAATTGGTAACGGCTGGCATATGGGTGGCAAATTGACTGGAATACGAATTGATACCGGCTGGCATATGAATAACTGAATTGACTGGCTAATTGACTAGCAAATTGACAGACTGGGATATCGACAGGGATATCGATTGTGATATTGGTCTGGAACATAGCCTTGATATATACAGTCAATTATTCAGTCAATATGACACTCAATTTGCCAGTCCATACTGCCATTAATTCTCCAGTCCATATGCCAGTTAATTCGCCCGTCAATTCACCGGTCAATATACTAGTCAATTTGCCAGTCCATATGCCAGTCAATTTACCAGTCTATATGCCAGCCGTTACTAGTCAATCTATCAGTCAATTTGCCAGCCCACATGCCAGCCGTTGTAGAGTGAACGAATATCCTTCCCGTAGGTAGGATTAAACATCGAATACCGGAGAGCGAGGAAAAACTCAAATTATTCGAGATATCACATGTAGCGGGCGGGCGAGCGGAAGAGCGTATATTTCCTAACGTGCGATAAGAATCCCAAAAAGCTTGCCTACGTACATACATACATACTTGCGAAATATATCAAAACACAAAAACAAAGAACTAACTAATAAAGAATTAAATAATATCAAACAACGCAGCGCTCTCACACCATCCCAGTTACCCTGAATTCCGCCCACACTTTCCGCGGCACCACACCGTCACCAGCCAATATTCCAGTCGATATTCCAGTCGATATTCCAGTGGGCAAAGAAGGAAGTGCTTATCCTAGATGAAATAATGGACACCAAGCGTATAAAGTTATTGTGCGCTCGAACCAGCTTCGGCAGCATATTAATGTGACTTCCGTCTTTGAATTTGCCAGATTGCGCAATCAGCCACTGTTCATCTTTAAGGCAGCCCATCATTGTACTGATAAAGTCGATGATTGGCGGTCGCTGGCAGTTGTTGATCATGGGAGCAACTCCCCTGGACCCAGTCTCTTCATTTTCACAAAGGACATGCCAATTGTGATTAACCAAAATCTTTATACATCTCTCGGGGTAGTTAATGGCAAAGAAGCGACAGCTGTGGATTTTGTGCTTGATGAATCAGTCAATGCTTACTCGTTCAGTGATAACAAAGTAGTTGAGTATTTTCAAACCATGGTTCTATGATGCCCAAATGCCCCTCTCGCAGGCACAATATGATAAATCTATGCTCATTTTCTAAGACAATATGAATTATAGATTCTCCACCAAAGTGTCTGCTTGTTACGGTTTCAAATCATCGGTTGGCAGCTAAGCTCGTGATACCATTGTTTTCAACCTCCTTTTCTATCGATGTTCATGTTGCTGAGGCTCTTGCATCAGCGACAGGCAAATGCATTTGGATGCGTTGCCGGCAAATCCCTTGCCGTGCTTTGTTTGCGATTACAGATTACAGGTCGTATAGGATGGTAGTTTTGACACTTTGTGATGCATGCAATATATCCATGAAGTTAGCCTATGCTTTATGCTTATGATAGTTATATCAGGGACCCATAAGGAGTCTATTCCTGCTATTAACAGCCAGGTGGATGGAAGAGTGGTCGAGGCGGAGGCATTCAGAATAGAGGGGGTTTTAGACTCTACAAAGGTTATAAGTGCTATAGTGAGTTCGGGGCAACTCTGAGCGATCTACCGAAGCCATAATCGAATCCAGCGACTGTAACTAGCCTATCGACGCTGTCATTCCATAGATAGTTGAATACTGTGAAGAAATCGCTATTTTCGGAAATCCTGAAATGCTAAGCAAGCAGATCAGTGGAAAGAGACCATGGCCATTCCGGCCAAATTCGGATCTATGGAAACAATTACGCTCTACAACATGGCAGCCCTCATGTCCTGCCAAAACCAAAATATTACCCAATATCTCCAGTATACGATATGACCTCCCCGTCTACCAGCACCCCCACCCCCCAACCCCACCATATAGGCTGAATACCAGGCAGGTGAGCCTAGGAGCATGAGGAGGCCTTTACCAAGCAGCTATAAATTCCATGAGAACTCTTGATATTGAATATTTTATAGAGATTAGTGCCCCAAGTTAAAGCCCTACTACTTTGCCCAGTTACTGGATCCTCTTTCAGTACTAATTGTACTTAGATATAGGTGCTAGGTGAAGGCCTCCTAGCAGTCCTGAGCTATGTTCAGTGTATGGGGGGGTTTAGA
>Ga0307514_10002840_pt1 | contig 17340 bp, 19 predicted proteins | sample 16_EM_MG_FD_203088 | JGI IMG/M metagenome (GOLD analysis project Ga0307514, IMG submission 203088) | Populus trichocarpa ectomycorrhiza microbial communities from riparian zone in the Pacific Northwest, United States - 16_EM | ecosystem: Host-associated > Plants > Roots > Unclassified | place...
CTAACCCTAACCCTAACCCTAACCCTAACCCTAACCCTAACCCTAACCCTAACCCTAACCCTAACCCTAACCCTAACCCTAACCCTAACCCTAACCCTAACCCTAACCCTAACCCTAACCCTAACCAGGCGGAGGAGCAAGAGCCGGCGGGCAACGGGTGGAGGAGTATGGGCCGGCGAGCTCTCCTTGATTTCATCCCTTTTCCTTTGTATCATATCCAATGATTCCACCAATCCGGACGGTCCCAGTCTGGGGTAGGGCTCAGTCCAGTCCAGTCCAAATGGAAGGTTGGACTGGACTAGACCACAGACTGCCAGTCTTGGACTGGACGGGCTCGGTCTGGACCAGTCCACACACACTTACAAATTCGACATCGTTTCATAGTCAAGTATCACTGAAAACATGACTCATCCTGACATTTGATAACCACTCACCTCTGAATACCCGCTCTGGGCGAAATTATGACAGTTCTGTCTGTATATTCGGTACCATCAAGATATATTTCTCCCATTAAAAGACCGATACAGTGAGAAATATACCCTAATCCTGGACACAGCGCTGGACTGGTCCACGCCAGTCCAGTCCAGTCTAGTCCTGGTCCAATAGAATTGGGGACCGGTCCGATCCCGGTCCAAAAACTTCTTGGACTGGACTGGACTAAACCCGGACTGGTCCAGTCTGGACCGGTCCACCCCCGGACTGGTGGTATCATTGATCATATCGACCGCTTTCAGATGCTTTCTTTCTTTCTTTTGTCAGAAGGGGACGACGGGTAGTAGGAGTGGAGCTCCGCCATCTAGCCGGCCAGCCCGGAGGCGGAGGGGACTAAGGGGCTGTCATACTCTAAGTAGAGTGAATACAGTATGATTAAAACAAAAAAACCAAGTCAAGGAAGACGATGAGTAGAAAGCTGCATTACGTTTCGGTACGGGCAGTTTTACTACAGAGTCATTCCGTTTGGGTTGACGAACGCACCAGCTACTATACTACGAGCTGTTGAAATAGTGATACTTAGAGAAGCTTGATTGGATTCTATCTAATAGGGCCACAAGGCCAATATATATGAAAGTGCAAGTACGGATAAATGCCATCAGCTCGTATCAGAGTCAACAGTCATCTCCGGCCATACAAGACACCTCCGTCTCCAGCTATACGAGACTCATCTCCGGCTGAGACCTGTATATGCAATAAGAGCAACGACCTTTAAAGATAGGTATGACCCTACAGGAGGAGCCGAAAAGAAGGTCCAGAGGATACTTACTGACAGAGAAGTCCAGCAGCGATAAATGCACCCAGAGAGTGAGGATAAGCATACCAGAGGAATTAACATACCTACCTAGCATCTGGAAAGTGATATGCCCACCTAGGGAATCTATGGCAAGCTGCCAGATTCACTGCATTGCACGCTCCCATGTACGCTCTCCTGATTGCACTCGATTGCACACTCCCAGCCTGTTTGACTGTACGCTCCCAATTACTCTCGATGGCACACTCCCGGGCATGTTCTCAAGGATGCTCCCAATTGCACTCGATGGCATACTCGCAGCCTGCTTGACTGTGCGCTCCCAATTGCTCTCGATGGCACACTCCCAGCCTGCTTGACTATATGCTTCCAAGTAAGCTCTCAAGACGCTCTCAAATACACTCCCAATTGCACTCGATGACACCCTCCCAGCCTGCTTGACTATACGCTCGCAGGTAAGCTCTCAAGACGTTCCCAAGTACACTCCCGAGCATGTACTCATGGACGCTCCAAGTTGCACTCGATGGCACACTCGCAGCCTGCTTGACTGTACGCACACAACTAAGATCTCAAGGCACTCTCAAACACACTCCCGAGCACGCTCTCAAATATATTCCCAATTGCTCTCGATAGCACTCTCCCAGCCTACGTGACTTACGCTCTCAAATACGCTCCCAAATACGCTCCCAAATACACTCCCGGGCATGCTCTCAAGAATGCTGCCAATTGCACTCAATGTCACACTCCTACCCTGCTTGGCCATACGCTCCCAAGTAAGCTCTCAAGACACTCCCAAGTACACCTCCGAGTCGCTCTCAAGTAGACTCCCATTGCACTCGATGGTACACTCCCAGCCTGCTGGACTGTACGCTCCCAAGTAAGCTCTCAAGACACTCCCAAGTACACCTCCGAGTCGATGATTCCAGTAGTCCAGGTGTGGACCAGTCCGGACTGGACCAGTCCAGTCTAGTCCGGGTCCAGTTCGAGTAATTTTTGGACTGGGATCGGACCGGTCCCAAATTCTGGCAGACTGGTACGGGCTTGGTCCGGACCAGTCCACTTAGTGGGGATGAAGGGTAGCGGGGGGGGGAGCTCCGCCATCTAGCCGGCTCGCCCGGAGGCGGAGGGGGTATTAGGTCCTGTCATACTCTAGTTAGAGTGCATACAGTATGAATAAACAACACAACGACCAGTCCACCTTGGGCAAATCAGCGAAAGTCACTGGGAGTCAGTAATACACTGAGCCACCGAATAGAGCCATAAACGGAAACTCATATGCGCAGACTCATACACGCTGTGGTGAAACGGCGGAGCTAGAAGGCAGAGAGTCCATCATAAACACTCTGCTGCACCTCTGACGGCACCCAAAGGGAATTCGTGAGAAAGAGCGGTTCTGGCTCTGTTACTTTGGATGGTTCGGTGACTTCTTGATTGACTTGATTGATCTATCTCGAGGGTCAAAGACCCGTATATGTACAATCTCCCATAAGTGTACGCGTATGCTCTATCTGACATGAGCAGTGTTCCGAAGCGGTCAGATCGACCGCCCGGTAATCTGTAGATTCGCAGTCCGGTCAGATGCGGTCACTGTTTCGAAAGCCGCCCTTGGCATAGATCGGTCCGGTTTCATGTGGTAGATATCTAGCCTATTCAACTAACCTGTAGATATCTAGCATATCTTTCGATCGTACACTCCCAGCCTGCTTGACTGTACGCTCCCAAGTACACCTCCACATACGTTCTCAAGTACACTCCCGGGCTTGCTCTCACGGACGCTCGCAGATGCACTCGATGGCATACACCCAACCTGCTTGACTTAACGCTTCCAAGTAAACACTCAAGACGCACCCAAGTACACTCCGAGTATGCTGCCAAGTATTCCGAGTACATTCTCAGGCACACTCCTGGGCATGCTCTCAAGGACGCTCCCAATTGCACTGGAAGGCATACTCCCAGCCTGCTTGACTGTACGCTCCCATGGCTCTCAATATGCTCAGAAGCACACTCCAGAGAACGCTCTCAAGTACACTCCAAATTGCACTCGATGACACTTCCAGCCTGCTTGGCTCTATGCTCCCAAGTACACTCTCGAGCGGCAAGACACTCCCAAACTCACTTGACTATATGCTCCTGCGTGCTGAACCCAGAGACTTGCAGAGTTGCAGATGCCAGGTACCGGGAGGCGTGAGGCTGGTGCCGTACGGCGGGCAGTGTTTGGCGGGCGACGTGTGGCAGGTGGCAGGCAGCGTATATTGGCCGAAATCATGATGTCGGTCGATATCATAGTCTGAACCTTATCTTTAGCACGGCCACCATGACCAGATCTCACGAATGCCTCAAGGTCATTATATTAACAATTGCAGCCTAAGATTTTGCAGGAAAGGTAGACAATTGGATCTCGGGGAGAGCAGTTCTCCGACTCAGTTTTCTTAGCGGAATCTGCAGCCAGTGTCCCGTCGATATTGGGCGTAGGCGTATATATTCAGTCTGGGCTGATGGTGATGATGGTGATGGTGATGGTGGTGGTGATGGTACTGACAGCACTTAGTCAAGTAGGTTAGCTACGTCCACGTCAATGCCAAAGCTTCAACAAACTAAGAGTTCAATCGGCCCAAAGATTCCGCTGAAAACGCTACTCCTGCCGAAACACGGCTCTCTCAAGCGCAGCTCTGAAGCAGGCTCTGAACATGGCCAGGCTTCCCAACGGTCCGGGGCGACTGGCGTCTTTCGGGGCCCCGAATGACGGTCCCGTCCGGGGCATGCATTTCGGAAGCCTGGTCCGTCCCGGTACGGAATCTGAATACCTAGGGCCCGATATAGATGACTGTAGTTTTAGGATACGGTTTTAGGATACGAAGCCAGGGTCTATACGAACTCCAAATCCTGGATGCGTCTGACTGCTGCGGCTGGGTGCCTGAAGATGCAAGGGCCCATCATGCAGACGGAAGCGGAGGAACTACAGTTGTGAATGGAAAAGGCTTGGTAGTGAGCAGAGGGTCATGTTTGTTTGTATGTTATCATGTTTGTATTATAGTATCGCCGTGCGCAGTGCGCAGTGCTAGACTGCAGGGCCCTACAGTCGTTTCGTCCGTGGCTCTGCTGCCCTAGTCCTAAACAGTCCTTAGTTTGCTTGCCCCGAAAATTGTCGCCTGGTCCGGAGCTTACTTTTGCCGGGACGGGACGGACTATTGGGAAGCCTGAACAGGGCTCTGAAGCAGGCTCTGAAGTCGGCTCTCAATCAGGCTTTTATTCAGGCTCTCAAGCTGGCTCTCAACCAGACTCTCAAGCGAGGTCGGAAGCGGCCACGCAAGATGCTCTCAATGAGTGAGTCGGCACCACTGAATGATTCCACCAGTCCGGACGATCCCAGTCCGAGATAGGGCTCAGCGCAGTCCAGTCCAACAGGATGCCCGGACTGGACTGGACCGCAGACTGGCAGTCTTGGACTGGACAGGCTCAGTCTGGACCGGCCCATGCAGGTGACGTGGCGGGAAAATCCGTTTCTCACCACCACCGCCACTCAGTTTGGCAGGGGGAAGCCGGCGGGGGGCGTACGGAGATATAGGGATAGCGGTCTTGATGGTACCGAATATACAGACAGAACTGTCATAATTTCGCCCAGAATGGGTATTCAGAGGTGAGTAGTTATCAAATGTGAGGATGAGTCATGTTTTCAGTGATACTTGACTATGAAACAATGTCGAATTTGTAAGTGTGTGTGGACTGGTCCAGACCGATCCCGTCCAGTCCAAGACTGGTAGTCTGTGGTCCAGTCCAGTCCAGTCCAACCTTCCATTTGGACTGGACTGGACTGAGCCCTACCGCAGACTGGGACCGTCCGGACTGGTGGAATCATTGTACAGTATAGGTAGGTACACTTGAAATCTATTGCATACTGCGTGCACTTTTCAACTCCAATTATGGCGTGCGCTGAGGTGAAACGACACAGCATGAAGGCAGAGAGCCCATTATCAACACTCCGCCGCCCCTCTAGCGGCATCCAAAGGGAATTCGTGAGAATGATCAGGCTCGAGCAGCGTAAGAAGAGGCCGAGAGGGTGTGATAGGGCTACCCGGCCGTGAGGCTCCACACATTGCGTGGATCTTTGAAGCGTTCCTGTTTAGGCTTAGTTACAAGGTTGTGTCCATGGACACATCCTTGTGACTAGTCTAGTTGCGGTTAGCTGCCTTGGCATATCCATATCATCACTACTTCCGCTGCTCCACCCCTTTTTTCACCCACCGCAGCATACTCTCTCCACACCACCTAGAGCCGGGTACGGGGCAGCGATTAGCGAGGCGGATCAATCGGAGAGCGCAGGCGCTCCTCGCCCACGGCATCGCAACCGGGATTCACTGGGTCCCGGGACACTCCGGCATCCCTGGAAACGAAGAGGCGGACCGTCAGGCAAACCTGGCCCGAGACGCCAGCGGAGACACGGTGATAGAGCGGCCATACACCTCGGCCTCGAATAGAGCTAGACGAATCTCCTAGTGAAGGTCAGCAGCCAAGGCAAAGTGGGAGGCCGACAAGTGCAGCAAACACTTCAGCTACAGACTCAAGGGCAAGACGGGGACCAAGAGGCCTGTTCCGATTACAAGCGTGAAGTCGCTGGCTACCAGTCTACAGACTAAAGTGCGGGCATGCACCCACTGGAGTCTACCTAAAACGGTTCGGCCGTACTAATATGAGCAGTTTGTATAATTTCATCTTTCTGTGTCAGCATCCGGGTGGAGCATACAGTATAGTCAGCATCCGGGTGGAACATATGGTATAGTCAGCATCCGGGTGGACGACATCACTTAGTCAGCATCCGGGCCCCGCATGCTGACATATCATCGCGTCCCAACTATGTCTGGAAACTCACAGAATACCGGGTTCAACCGAGTGCGGCTGGAAATGGTGGGCGAGCAAATTTGGGGATACACTTGGATGCGGTGATTGCGCGAGTTTGGAGATGCACTTGGAGGGGTACTTGGAAGTGTACTTAGGTGGTTGATCGGAAGGCAGTCGAACTGGAGGGAGGCACGATGGGAGCTGAGACTCTAATCTGATCGGGAGGGAGGCGCGACGAGAGTCGAGACTCTAATCATTGGTTCACTCTCAGTGAGGAGTGTTGACTTTACCTTTGAGCTGTGAGGTGAAACGGCAGAGTTAGAAGGCAGAGAGCCCATCATCAACATTCCGCCGCACCTCTCACGGCATCCAAAGGGAATTCGTAAGAAAGAGCGGTTCTGGCTCGAGGAGCGTAAGAAGAGGGTGAGATGATATGATAAGGTACCCGGCCTTGAGGAACCGCGCAAATTGTGTGGATATATGGATGCTCGGCAAGAGTGCGTGGGGAATCACACAAGTTGTGTGCATCTATGAAAGTTCGGCAAGAGCGCGTGGGACCAAGAGCTGGTAAAGAGTGTGTATTTCGTTGTATGATGAGATGATGTCTATCTACCCCGGGGTCTCACAAATATGTACTCCCCATTGTTCAGTCTATCTCCGTTATCCCTGTATCTCTCTACGCCCCCGCTGGCTTCCCCTGCTAAACTGAGTGGTGGTGGTGGTGAGAAACGGATTTTCCCACCACTACGTGAGCTGAGACTCTAATCATTGGTTGACTCTCAGTGGTGGGAATGTGGCGAGAGTTGACATTGCCTTTGAGCTCATTCATGGAGACATAGCTGGAGACAGTCGATCGGGAGGCAGTCGATCGGGAGGCAGTCGATAGGGTGGCAGTCGATCAGCAGGGAGGCGCGACAGGAGCTGTGACCCTAATCATTGGTTAACTCTCAGTCGTGGGAATGCGACGAGTGTTGACTTATCTTTGAACTCATTTACGGAGAGCTGGCTGGAGGCGGTCGATCTGTAGGGAGGCACGTCGGGAGCTGAGACTCTAATCATTGGTTAACTCTCAGTCGTGGGAATGTGACGCGTGTTGACGTTACCTTTGAGCTCATTCATGGCGAGCTGGCTGGAGTCGCTCGATTTGTAGGGAGGCACGCCGGGAGCTGAGACTCTAAGACTCTAAGACGATCTGGAGGGAAGCGCGACAAGAGCCGAGACTCTAATCACTCCTGTACGTTAACATTCATTCACAAATATACTGAGTATTTACGCGTAGCTAAGAATGCTGGACAGAAGCTCACGTACATTGCAATTTCGTGACAATAACTCACGTACGACGCAAAGCCAAACCCAGGTGAGAGCGATGGTGATGAAAACTGACGCGAGATGGTGATGAAAACTCACGTGCGATGCGGCGCTAAACCCAGTTGAGAGCGATGGTGATGAAAACCTACGTCATGCGTGATGAAAACTCACGTGCGCTCGGCGCTAAACCCAGTTGGTCAGCGAGTATGATGTGGTGCGCCCGTTGCCACGCAGATTTAGCGCCGAGCAGGGATCTAATCCCTGTTTTTGACATAATTTTTCGTGTGCACAGGTCTGGTCCTAAGCCTAAGTCTGGTAATTCTAGTGTTTCTCCCTTCACGTAACCATAACATTCTGCCCCAGTTGCCCCTCGACTCCAAGCAGCAACAATTCACTGCGAGACTCGCAAATTCACTGCGAACCCTCAAAACTGAAGAGGTCCGAAATCCACCCCACGTCGAGCCCGCCGATATGCAGAGTCATCAAGAAAGAGCATGAACGAGGTCGAGAGGCAGAGACCATGTGCTCGCCCAACCTGGTCAAAGAACCGGCGATCAAGACGGTCATACTGAGCGATGACACTGCCCCAAAAACAGAGCCGGTACGTTGCGCGAGAGAGAGAGAGACGCAAAACTAGGCGCGGGGGGGTCTGAATGCGGTGGACGGACCGTTCGCAATCCGATGACAGCAGACTGGGAGCTGTGGCTGTATGCAAGCACAGACACGGCTGGACAGCGAACCGCAGCCACCGCAGCCACCGCAGCCACCGCAGCCACCGCAGCCACTGGACGAATGGAGGTCTTCAATGCAGAACTATGCGCAATCGGATTCGCACTCAGGGATTCTGTAAAGAAAAAGGACACACTGCAGACACACAGAGTGACCAAAGTAGCTGTCTTCAGCGACTCGCAAGCAGCCATTCGACGAACAGAGCACCTGAAACCAGGGCCAACGCAGCATCTAGCCCGGTGGATTAACCAGTGCGCAAGGACTCTTCACGAAGCCGGCATAGAGACAGCAATCCACTGGGTCCCAGGACACACTGCCATCCCCGGAAATGAGGAACCAGATCGCCAAGCAAATCTAGCGAGAGAGGGCCGCTGATCAGGCACACCGCGAAAGCGAGTATACACCGAGGTGGCGAACAGGACAAGACGAATCACAGAAGCAAAGGCGCCGGCGAAGGCTCAATGGGAGGCCGACAAATCCAGCAAATATCACGGCGAAACACTAAAAGGCAAAGCTGGGATCAAGAGACCCATCCCAATAAATAGTGCGAAGCCACTTGCTAAGAGGTTCTACCGACTGAAATCCAGATACGCGCCAGTGGGAATGTACCTAAAACGGTTCGGACACCGAGACGACGATAAATGCTGGTGGTGCGGCGGCGGCGCAGGCAGTACGGCAGCCCAGACGCGGGAGCATCTCTTCCGCCACTGCAGCCGATGGAGAGACCAGCAGAAGACGCTCTGGAAAATGGTGGGGAAAGCAACGGGATGGAGAGCGAGCAGATGCCGACACGTGCAGGTCTCTGAGCTGCTCTCCATGGAGAAGTGCGATAAGGCGGTGATGGACTTCCTGAGAGCTACCGATATCGGGAAGTTCCCGCCCAAATGTGCAGAGGAGGAGGAGTAGGAGTAACAGCCGGCGGGCTCTCCCTGATTTCATCACATTTCCTTTGTAGTTTATAAAGATCACCTTTAGATGCTTCTCTTTTGTCAGAAGGGGACGACGGGTAGTAGGAGCGGAGCTCCGCCATCTAGCCGGCTAGCCCGGAGGCGGAGGGGAGTAGGGGGCTGTCATACTCTTCATAGAGTGAATACAGTATGATTAAAACAAACAAAACCATAACATTCCTTATGCCGTCCATTCGGGGTGCCGTATCCACCCTGTCTCCCGTTCGTCTCCCGTTCGGGTTGTCTTGCTCTCTCCATCTCCCGTTCAGGTTGTCTTGCTCTCTCCATCTCCCGTTCAGGTTGTCTTGCTCTCTCCATCTCCCGTTCGGGTGGTCTTGCTCTCTCCTTCTCCCGTTCGGGTGGTCTTGCTCTCTCCTTCTCCCGTTCCGGTTGTCTTGCTCTCTCCATCTCCCGTTCGGGTGGTCTTGCTCTCTCCTTCTCCCGTTCGGGTGGTCTTGCTCTCTCCTTCTCCCGTTCCGGTCGTCATGCACTCTCTATCTCCCGGAGACCTGCCGCAGTCTACCCGCAACCCCCCTCATGCGGTCTCTTGCCCGAAAAGATACCCCCGAACGGGGTGCCATGTCCTCTATACCCCCCCCCCCCCCCGAAAGGGGTGTCTTGGTGTCTTACCCACCCTATCTCCCTGACGCGCCCCAGCCGCCCTCCCGAGAGTCTCCCGGAAGGGCCGGGAAAGACCCCGATTTCCACAAAACGTACCTGGTGGCAAACATGCATAGTTCCATCATGAGTGACCGCTGGAACATGCCCTAACCCTGAGCCCGGGACCTGTGTGTGCTGCCCGGATCCCTTGAGTCGTAGACAGTCCCCGACACCCGACGCCCCGGAGATGTGTATACAGCTGCATCAAGTGAGCATGAGCCGTGTAATCATGAGAACAATCACCTATTGACGAAATCGTGCCAAAAGTATGCCCGCAAAAGTATCCCACAAAAAATCTATTAATGACTAAGCGTCATGTGAATCTCACAATGTCTAACAGTCTGGTCCCAGCACATTACGTGTGGGAGAACCGAAGCTGACCGATCCAGTGCCAGCCCAGTGACATACCGCAGGTACCCGATCCCAGTGAGCAGGATGCCAAGTCTAGATATTCTCATGAATCCCGACAAGCACTGCCAACTGGAAGAGAGGTGCCAGCCGAGGAGTGGAAGAGGTGAAAAAATACACAGAGATTCATGACTTAGGTCATAGAAACCGTCCCGTCCGTCCGTGATCACCCTGGACGGGGACGGGACACCTTAGCGCCGTCCGTCCAACGGCAAGACGGAGATGGTGCCGTCCGTCCAAGTTAGGACGGGGACGGACGGAAAGGACGCCCGTCAACTGCTGAGGATCCGTCCCCTAAGTCAACGGTTGTCATCCATGGATCAAGAGCAAAGTACATAATAATATTCATATAAAACGTGTTACAATTACCCGCAACTGTGAACCAAGATCCATCAGCATCCAGCCATCCACACAATGTCTGACCCCCGATCTCCAAAGATCAAGCCCTGTTGAATCCATCATTTTAGCCAGAAGATGCCGAAATCATGTCATCCCCCAAGCGGTTTCTTACCTTACTGATCAGCAACTTTGCGCTACTGGATACACGTCCTGGTTCGTCTGACATGGCAGGCGAACCAGAAAAAAATATTCGCATAATAGATCTATGAACTAAGCCTAGATGAGTCCATTTAAAACACTTACCGCGCGCGAGAATCCCTCAATTGCTAATCATCTAAATATATCCTCTAACTGCCCGATAACGCCCGGGGACGGTGGATGACTGCCGATGACGCTGTTTTCACCGTCCCAGCCAGACCACTGGCGACCTGCCGTCATTTATCTGCTAGAACTGGACGGGAGGATTTAGTGCCGTCGAGTCCGTCCTGACGAGATAAATGACCGCACTACCGTCCCCGGCCATTGGACGGGACAGTAAAGAACACTGTACCCAGCAAAGTGGGTGCCTGTCGAAAATCCAAGTCTATACCATTAACGTCGCATGCTGCGAAGATGTCCTATTAACCCATAGTAGACTACATTACTATAATACCCATGCAAACATGTGTACGCAAATACTATACATCACCCAAATAAATCAAAATGGAAATCAACCAACTAACAAATCGACAAATACCAACAATCCCAAGCACTCTGATAAGTACAAACCCATGAACACCGGAGGATCGCTATCAAGTATACGAGAGAGCACACTGAAAATACTCGAACCATCCAGTACGAGATATCACACTCCCAGCCAAGAAGACTGTACACCCCATGAAACTCAGAAAGACGCTGAGTAGTACACCGAGGAGTATGCTCCCGTGTATGCTCCCGTGTACCCTGACGTGTACGCTCTGAAGTACTCTGACGAGTATCCGCCCAAGTACACATCCGAGTACACGAGAAACTATACTCCCGAGCATACTATCCAGTACACTCCCAATCAAACAAAATGCCACACGAACCAGCTTAAGAACTGTACACTCCCAAATCACAAAGAAAGACACTCCCAAATACACTGAGGAGTCTGCTTCCAAGTACACCGAGGAGTATACTCCCAACCAGCCAAGGAGTCCGGAGAAAGTACAGTCACAAGTGCCCTGTCAAGTATACTCCCAATCAAACAAGATGCCACACGAACCAGTGTATTTGCCGAAACCGAGGAACTAGAGACCAAGAGGCAAAACACTCCCAATCGAACAACATTATGTACTCCCATCATGTATGTGAATGCCTGCGAGATCCAACACCGAAGCTGAGTTGCAGGCCCAACGCACCGCCAGCCCGAAGGTTGATGCCAGGTGCTTAGTTAGGGTTAGGTGGCGAACCGGAGTCTGGTGCCCGAAATCATGACGTTAGTCGATATCATAGTCTGAACCTTATGTGATAATGCCCACCGCGACGACTTCTGACAATGTCCCACGGTCATGGGGTTGACAATTGCCTTATATACTGCTGGAAAGGTAGAAAATTGAATCGATGGGAGAGTAGATCCAGACCATGATTTTCCTTCAGAATCTGCTGCCCGCGACCAACCAGCAGCTGGTATATGTGTACGTATGAGGCCGACGCCGCAATGCCGATGATGCCGATGATGATGATGGCGATGGTGATGCTGAAGGATGGTCATCATAGTACCAGAAGCACTGAGACAAGTTGTTTGGCGAAGCCATTGTTACCATCAAAGCTTCCACCACTGAAGAGCCTTCTATTAACCAAACAAACCACAAACTCTGACTTTTCCATCGCGAAAAACCTTCAAGTGAAAATCCCTACTCCTCCTGTTGCACAGCTTGAGAAAACGCAAGAGAAACCAGCCTGGAAACCAGCAAAGCCATCCCAATAGTCCGTCCCGTGAGTCCAAAACAATCCCCGAGACCGGATAATGTTTTCTGCGCTCAACATTTCAGGACCGGACGGACCAGCGCGCTCCATAACAAGACTACAGGACCACGGACCCTACAGTCCATTGATTGGCCCCCACTCAGAAATTGATATCCTATTGAATGAACCTTAGAATCCCCGAAAAAGTACAAGTTCACAAAGCCTGAAGATTTGTTCCGAGATACGGTGTCCCGGAACTCTCATTCCCAAGCAGGATGTAGTATATCTGACCCTGGTTACAACTACAGTCATCTGTACTAGGCCCTGGGAGCCGTGATTTCTGCCCGGGACAGACTAGTCCTTCTGTACTTATGCCCTAGACGGGACGACGATGTTGTTGCGATAGTGAAGGGGAGAACCGTGTGTATTGGCTATAGAGCGATGACTGTCTAGGTACAGGTCTAAAGGTCCAAGATGCGTAGGGAACGGGAAAGAGTAAAGTGTGAAGTCTAAAAGAGCAGTCACGAACCTTAGGCTCTATCAACAGATGTCGGGCCCCGAAAGACTGCAGTCCGGACGGACAGTTGGAAATCCTGAAGCTGATTATCAAGCCACCTGGAAACCAGCCTGGAAATCAGACGAGCACCACTAGTGTGTACAGTACCGGTATAACAGCGAAGACTGCAGCCAGCAAAAACTGGTATCGGTCCATCTCCGCCACCCAGCCATATGTTGTTCCATACACCCACCCGTGCATCTCTATGAATCGACTATAGATGACTATAGACTACCCAGAGCACGGGGGTCAATGGGAAGCTTGCTATGACCTGTGCGTGTGAGCGTGTACCCATATTGCTGCCTATAGTCGATTCGCAATTTTGCCCATGCATCATATCGGCAATATGGAAGAAAGAAACAACACTGTTATTCCATCCGAGCCTTCCTCAGCAACCCATGCAGCCACCGAAGAAAGGTCATCCTGGATGTGGTGGACGGACCGATCGTGAACTGATGATGGGAGAGTGGGAGCCGCACCAGTGTGCAACCACAGAGATGCCTGGAAGACTTTCCGCAGCCACCGTAGCAACCTGACGAATGGAAGTCTACGATGCGGAGTTGTGGGGATGAGCACTTGCACTCCGGGAGTGAGTCAAGAAGACAGATATACTGCAGCCAAACGGAGTGACGAAGGTGGCTGTCCGAAGCGACGAGCAGGTGGCCATTCGACGGACGGAGCACCGCAGAGCCGCAGGCAGGTCAGCCACTAGCCGGCCTGATTAAACGCACTGCGAGGACCCAAGCGAAGTCGGTATCGGAACAGAAATCTGCTGCGTATCAGGGACACCCCGCCATCCCCGGGAATGACGAACCTAATCGCCAGCCGAACCTAGCCCGAGAAGGCCGGAGAGCAGCCACGGTACAAGTGCGAATAAACACATCAGCGGTGAATAGAGCCAGATGGCCCTCCGAAGCAAGGTCGCCGCCGAAACCACAGTGGGAGGCCGACAAGTGCACCAAGCACAACGACCCAGGCGGAAGGGTAAGCTTGTGAGCGCTGAGCGTGCCCACTCCCCTGATAAGTCACCTGCGCCGTATGCATGAGGTGACTATCTAAGCCGAGTATGACAATGCCAGCATACGAGGCCGCGCCCAGCTACCGACGGAAGGGACCTACAGAGCTGTACCAACCTAGAGTGCACAAAGCCCCGTTCGGGATGTTCTCGTTCCCGATCTGTTTTTGTTTCGTGCAAGATTCTGTCCCGTTCGGGAACTGTTTGGGTTTCATGCATGGAGCTGTCCCGTCCTGGATCTGTTTGGGATTCATGCACGGTGCTGTCCCGTTTGGGATGTGTTTGGGTTTCTCCCATCTCCCATTCGCGATCTGTTTGGACTTCGTACAAGTGTTGACCCTAACGGGATCGGTTTGGCATGAGTATGTCTAGTGTTACACGTGGGAAGAGACGAGACGAGATCGGAGCTGGTCTTGGGTCTTCAAAGTGGTCTCGCACGCTATCTCCTGGTTCACGTTGAAGTAATAACTCAGTAGAGGAAGACGCATTGTCAGTAAGTTCACTAGCTTTCCCAGCTTTAAACAGAACCAAAATGGTTTTTAGACATCGGGCCAAGTCACGTGCACCACGATCTAACAGTGGGCGACCGTACATCACGTGAGAGTTCACGTTCAGATGACTACGGCGCGCCAGCTCCGGCCCGGGGCAGAGGGATCATTCCCGCTTGCAGCCCTGCTTAGTTTTACCACCCAGCCTTCCAGCCTGAGGACTTACCGGTCTTGTTGTTGGCGTCGCGCAATGCCTTGGGTCAATTGTAGATGGACTTTTTGTGCATTCCGGCACAAGATGTATCTTGACCGGTAATCGCAACTGCATATAAATTTGTAGATGCATTTGGTGTATCTGGGATGGCTTGTTTCTTGTATTTGTTGTATCTCGTTCAGTGCTGTCCGTCTCCTGCTGGCTGCTCGTCACTAATGGATAGTCGTTTTTCGTACCCTGTGTATCTATTGGTCTCTCCACTCTTTTGTTTCTTCGCTGTCCATATCGCATGTGCTCAAAATACAAACAGATCGAGATCACGGGGACGAAGGGTAGCAGGGGGGAGCTCCGCCATCTAGCCGGCGAGCCCGGAGGCGGAGGGGGTTATTAGGTCCTGTCATACTCTAGTAAGAGTGAATACTGTATGAATAAACAACAACAACAGATCGAGATCGGGAAATGGGAGAATCTCAGTCACGTTTGTCACAGGGCACGTGTAGTGTTCTGCACGCCACGAGACGAGACGATCCTTCAACGGAGTCTGGAACCTCTCGTCTTGTCGCCCATCAATCGTAGGATACCAGGACTTGAAGTAATGTTCCGCCGATAGGCCCAAGATATCTTGTCGATCTTTATATATCCGAACGTTGAATCTACAGTGCCACTTCTTGCTTATTCTCAACGACTGCGCAGTCCTTCCCAATCTCTCCAATCTCCAATACAACGGCTTCGTGTCCCAATCTCCCATGCATGAAACTATAGTAGAAGTATTCTCAACAGAGACCTTTGAATTGGGAAGAGCTTGCCGGGAGGTGGTGCGGTGAGGGAACAGTGAGGTCTACTGAACCGCACCGCCTGAACAGGTTCTCAATTTTCTGAACTGTTCAAGAATCGAGTGTTGAATGTGTATTTGTATCGGGAGTCTTAGCTATGTTTGCGTGTGAGTCTCAGCTCCATTTGATCGCTCATATGAAGATCGCGGCTTGTATGGGAGGATATGCATGATCTGTATCAGGATCAGGAAGAGAGTCTCATGTCAAGATAGTGCAAACGCATATGCAAACGGATATGAAAGTCTGTACACATACGGATCTTCTGCCCGAGAGAGATCAATCAATCAACAAGTCATCCAAGCATCCAAAGTAACAACCTACGAGATCCAGTTCCAAGTGATATCGTCCAAGTGATATCGAATGATCACGTATAATTAGCACTTCATCTCGCATATGCTCTAGACAATTCAGCTGAGTTGAGGACTATTCGGGTCATTCCACAGGATACAATTCCCTACTACCCGTAGAATATATGATAAAAATTCCATGTCGCAGGCGTACCGCCATCCGAAACTACTGCTGTGAGGGCCTTGACCGACCCGCAACAGGACTGGTTCGAATCGGTGAGTCATTGGCTGTGAACCGCCTGTTCACGCTTCGAACTGGTTCACCCCCGAACTGCACCGCTTGAACCGCTTCACTTACTGATCCGGGAACGGTTCAAACTGTTGAGACCACTGTCCGGTAGCCCCGGCCCAGTTCTTATGAGGAGAATTACACTTACTGACCTATCCACAAACCGGTTACGCTTTTTCGATATTATATCACTCATACTTCCCACTGCGATTAGGCCCCAGGTGTATAGTTGATAATGAGAAGAACGGAAATCGTGGAGGTTCATTCTCCGTCTCTCCCTCTCGGTGGTAAAGGCTTAGTCATGAGAACTCACTCTTGGCCCCGAGTTGTCCCGGTATTACTGGTATACATGTGCCGGAGACATGTTACAGGTCTGATTCACGGTGCTGCTGCAGGGGCCGATGCCTCCTGTGTATATCTCGAGTCTTTCTCCTTCACTCTTCTCTGTACCATAGAATACATGCACACGGTTCTCCCCAACTGCCATATCGTAACACCCGGGACCTGCCAGAAAATCATCCGGGTATATCTCATGGTATTTGTGCCGAAAAATGTCCTGGGATATCTCGTCTCGTGCCGAACACTAGACCCGAGATGTGTACCACATCATAATGGTCTTGGCAGCCTCTTTTTGATTTCTTTATTCGTTTCTTCAAGTGCCTTAATCAAACATTGGAAGTAGCATTGCAATCATATACTTCCCCGAGGCAAAACTACTGGCACAAGCACTTACACTTGATACAACTAGCATACAATACGGCGAAGAACTCCACCGGTTTCTACCCATATGAACTTCTATATGCTCACCCTCAAAACATAGTTGAACGGATCCGCCATCCTTGACCATTGCCCATTGACTTCGAGTACGAAGACTACGCCAACGAGCAAGCTGCCAATTGCTCGGGGATGTATCAAATCGCCTCAATGATGCAAAGGAAGCAATAGCAAAAGCGTTCCAAATCAGTAAACGATACGACAATTGTCGACATTCTCCGCTTCCACGTTACAAAGTGGGCGACTTCGTCTCCATTCGTCTTTAACAGGCATCCGGTGTCCATCATAACGAACAACAAGTTGCGTTAAGCTTTCATTGAGTTTAGGCTTGAGATTATAGTTTCTCTAGGTTTGAGAGGAGTGTACAAGGGTACAAGGGTAAGTCGGGCGCGGTGATACAGGGCAAAAGAGCGCCCGACTTTTTTCCCCCATACAACGAGAAATGCCAAGATCCTCATCATTCACTACACAGCAAATATTTTTCTAAG
>Ga0307514_10002842_pt1 | contig 17335 bp, 15 predicted proteins | sample 16_EM_MG_FD_203088 | JGI IMG/M metagenome (GOLD analysis project Ga0307514, IMG submission 203088) | Populus trichocarpa ectomycorrhiza microbial communities from riparian zone in the Pacific Northwest, United States - 16_EM | ecosystem: Host-associated > Plants > Roots > Unclassified | place...
ATCAGCCGCGAGGAGGATGTCGTGGTCGTCGGGAACCGAGTACTGCGGAACGATGATCCCGCGCCCGCGCGCGTCCCGCCACACCGCGAGTCGCACCACGAGCGCTATCAGAAGGACGAGCACCGATACCCCGAGCAGCACCGGGGGAAGCAGGGCGACGATCCAGTTGTCGGTGATCTTCGCGCCAGGCACGAACGTGCCTGACTCGAAGCCGACGTTGATGGTCAAGGTGTCGTAAGCCGACATCTGCGGCGCCCCGGCGCGTAGCGTCGCCCCGCCATCCGCGACGTCGACGGTGCACCCCTGCTCTGCGGCGTAGTAGCCCGGGTAGCACGAGTTGTTGCCGGTAAGGCTGTCGACGAGTTCGTCGTCGACGTGCAGTACAACGGTGACCAGGCCGATGGCGCTCGCGGTGTCGGTGCCGTTGATGTCCCAGTAGAACTCGTCGCCATCCGGCTCGTCGAAGTGCTGCACGACGTTGTCGAGCGTGTACTCGATGACATACGTCGTGCGTCCTTGCACATAGCTCTCGTCGCCGAGCGCAATAGAGGAGTACTTGTAGTCGAGCCCATCGCCCGTCTCGTAGTCCTCCACCGAGTAGGGCACCGGCGCACCGTGCTCGTCGGTGACGGAGACGACCGTCGGGTTGAGGGGCATCTCCTGGTAGAACTTCGGCAGGTCGCGGTAGAAGCCCTTGTTGTAGTCGTAGTCCGGGTACAGCGCCACGATCGTCTCGACGACGCGGAGGTGCGCATGACCGTCGTCGTCTCTCGAGAGGTAGTACTCGGCGGCGAAGGACTCGAAACTCGGCGGACTCACGTCAGCCTGCGCCGCAGCAGCCGGCGCGAGCAGAGCGAGGGTGAGACCGACGATGAGGGCCACGGCGGAACCGACAGCTCTCGTTGCTCTGCGCATCATGGCCACAGATTAGCGCCCCACGAATGGGGGGAACGCGGCGCGACTATTGCTACTGCGGTAGTGACCTGCTTTTTCGTATGATTGTCACAGGCTCGACGGTGAGCAGTCGCCAATCATTCACATCCATCCCGGGGGTTATCCAACCGTGTCAGACCAGTACACCGTCCCAGCCGGCTGGTACCCCGACCCGCTCGGCCACCCCCAGCTTCGCTGGTGGAACGGCGAGGGATGGACAGAGCAGGTCTCCGCAGCCCCCGAGCCCCTCGTCATGCAGCAGTCGAACTACGCATGGAAGAACGAGGATGTTGCTCCCATCGTCGTGCAGGTCGCCGCAGAGCCAGAGACGGCCGTCTCGACCGCGCTGACCCCCGCCGCACGCGAGCTGTTCGCCCTCGAGGCCCCTCGTGCCGCCGCCAAGATCGAGCAGCCCGCCGCTCCGACGCTTCCGGCCGCCGGCTACACCAACAACTACAAGCAGGCACCCGGAGCGTCCGCTCCCGCCGCCGCGCAGCCGGAGACCGGCTACACGAAGTACGCGGTGACGAACCCTGAGCTCATCCCGGTTCCCGTCTCGACGGCCGCACCGGCTGCACCGAAGTACTACGCGTAGGTCTCCCCCGCTTCACCAGCACGGCTGATCGCTCCGACCACGGAGTATCGACGCCGTGTGGGTCACCTCGGCAATGCCGCGGGACCAGCCGCACAGCAGGTCCGAAAACCCCGGAAAATGGCCGGTTCCCCCCAATAACTGGGGGTGCACCCCCTCCTTCCGCCGGGTCGAGGGCCGTCCCTATAATCATGAGGACTCGAAACATTCTTGTGTTCGAGGAGGAAAGGCAATCGTGTCTGACGATCTATTTGGCGCTCCCGCCGGTTGGTACCCCGACCCGCTCGGGCTGCCTCAGCTCCGCTGGTGGAACAACCACGCCTGGACCGAGCAGACCTCTGCTGCGCGCCAGCCGATGGTCGTTCAGGACACCAAGTTCGCGTGGGCCGATGACGAGGTGCCGACCCGTCGCGAGGAGCGCGAGCGCGAGCGCAGCGGCGCCGACCGCACGCCGACCGCGGCGACCGTGCCCACCGCCGAGTCCCTCCGCGAGCTGGAGCCGCCCCGCGCCTTCACCCAGGTGAGCCAGGGCGTTCCGGCCGCACCATTCGTCGAGACCCCTGCCGCTCCGGCCACGCCGCCAGCTCCTGCTGCCGCAGCACCGGCAGCACCGACGGCTCCGGCCGCGCCGACCTCTGCCGAGTCGCTGTTCTCGAGCGACCCGATCGTCGAGACCGTCTTCCCCGCTGCCGCGCCGACGACGAGCCCCGCGTTCGACCGCATCTTCGACGCCAAGCCAGCCGCGGCTGCTCCGGAGGAGGCGCTCGATGCCCTCTTCGGCGCCAAGGCGACCCGCCGGGTCAACACGCGCATCAAGACGCCGAGCTACTCCGCCGACCAGCTTCCCGCAACGGCTACCGCTGGTGCGAAGCTCCCGTCGGCGACCGGTCCGGCGTGGGCCATCGCGATGATCCCGCTGTTCCAGCTCGTCATCAGCCTCCTGCTGCTGACCTCGCTCGGCATGGGAACCAGCTTCCTTGTCTTCGTGGCGATCCTTGTCATTCCGTACTTCATCGCGGTGGCACTCGCCTACGTCGACCACAAGGCGCTCAAGGCCGCCGGCTACGAGCACCCCGCGTCATGGCGCTGGGCGTTCCTCACGGCTCCCGTCTACCTTCTGGTTCGTGCCCGCACGGTCATCCGTGAGACCGGACACGGAATCGGACCGGTTCTCGTCTGGTTCGGCCTCGGAGTCATGCACCTCGCATCCTTCGTGGCGATCCCTGGCCTCATCATCGCCCTGCTCCCCGCGGTCTTCTCCGCGCAGATCGAGCAGGCTGTGGCCGATGACGCGATGCTCATCAGCACCACGCAGCTGACGCTGGACTGCCCGGACACCCCTCCGGTGCTCCAGGGCGAGCAGATCATCTGCCCGGCCGTCAGCGGTAGCGGCAACCACTTCGACATCACCGTCACACTCGAGCGGGCCAACGGCTGGATCGACTGGCAGGTCATCGACTGGGGTGTCTTCAAGGGCTAGGCAGTTCACCTGAAAACCGGGGGCGCGACGCAGGTCGCGCCCCCGGTTTTTTGTTTCGCCCCCGCCTTGGGGCGAGTCGGTGGTGGCTATTCACAGGCAAACGTGTTTACTCTTAGCCAGCACTTTCGATCGCCCGACCTTGGAAGAAGTAGCTGGGAATGACGCTTCACGCACCGACGCCGATCCCCGCGGGCTGGTATCCAGACCCCCAGGGGAGCTTCCAGCAGCGCTGGTGGGACGGCACGGCGTGGACGAATGAATTCGCGCAGTACCGCCCAACGTTGAACTACACCCCGCAGGCCAAGCCGGCGCCAGCCGCGCAGCAGATCCCGGTCTACGCGCCAGCAGCGCCCGCATCCTCACTCAATCCCCCCGCTCCTCGCGCAGATCTCCTCGGTGCCGCCCCCGCGGTCGCGCCGCAGCCCGTCGTCCAGCAGCCAGATCCGGTCGAGCCGCCGAAGCCGGTCGAGTACGAGGCCTCGCCACTTCGTCCCACGTCGCCAGACCAGCTCCTGCGGGTTCAGCCTGCTGGAAGCAGCGCGCCGAACCCTACTCCCACAGCTGCCCTCGAGCCCGACCCGCTGTTCGACACCGTGCGCCCGTCGTCCTCACCCGCCCGTCACGTACTCTCGAGCGATCCGGTCGCATCGGTATCCACCGCCGCGTCTGGGGCCCCTCTGGCGAGCGCCACCCCGGTCGCAAGCGCTGCACCGTCGGTGGCCGCTGCCGGACCACCCGTAGCCGCTCTCGTGGCTCCCGTGGATGCCGTGGGCTCAGACTCGTCCGACAGCTACCAGCCGTTCGGCTACACGGCGCGGAGCATCGCCCCGAAGTCGAAGAGCCTGCCGCAGCGGCGGTACACCGTCGCCGCGTGGGTTCTCGCGGTCGTCCCGGCGATCGGCGCCGGTGCGGCGGTTGCGATCGCCTACGTCGTTCCGCAGTTCTACTCACTCTTCGCGGTGTCGATCATCGGCCTGGTGACGCTGGCCCTCCTGATCGGACTTGGCTTCGCCGACAGCGCGCGCTTGCGCTCCTACGGGCACGAGCGCACGGCTCCCGGCATCCTCGGCGTCCTCGGCCCGGTGTACTTCATCGTTCGTGCGATCGTCGTGTCCCGGCAGACGGGCCGCCCTGCCATCTGGCTGCTTCTCCTCAGCCTCGTGGTCTGCGGGGCGATCGCGGCGGCGTACTTCGTCGTTCCGGGCCTTGCCGTGCTTGTCACGACGCTCAGCGTCTAGCAGCCGAGGTCAGGCGCACCGCGCCAGGTTCGTGTCGTCGGCGATACGCCGTTCGAGAAGAGAATGCTAGGACGACGGTGGCGTTGGCCCCGAATGAGATTCTCGAAATCACCCCCGTGACTTCACTCTCAGCCTTGGACCACCGTCGTCCCTAGTCCCCCGACTAGTGCATGTAAGGAATCTATTCGCCACGGAGACGGCCGTCTCCCCCCAATGCGGGGCCCCCTCGCTGTGGGGTATTGCGTGATTCTCGAAACTGGTATTTGTCGTGTCTCGCGACTTAGTCGTCGGCCAGAGCATCGCGCAGCAGGCCCATGAGCGCGGAGAGCTGCACGTTCGCCTCGGCGACCTCCTCATCGGATCCATCGAGAGCACGGGCGGCGAGCCCGGCCTTGCTGTCGATGAGCTCGGCGATCTTCGCGTCGATCGTGTGGGCGGCGATGATGCGCCAGGCCGTGACCGGCAGTTCCTGTCCGATACGGTGCACACGGTCGATCGCCTGGGTCTGCTCTGCGCTTGTCCAGCTCAGCTCCGCGAGAACGACGTTGGATGCCGCCTGCAGGTTCAGCCCAACGCCAGCCGCCGTGAGCGAGGCGACCACGACCGCGACCTCTGGATCAGCGTCGAAGCTGTCGATCGCCTCCTGTCGCGCCTTCGGGCTCTGGTCGCCGCGGATGGACACGCTCTTGATGCCGACTTTGGCGAAGTGCGCCTCGGCCTGGTCCATGACGTCGATGTGCTTGGCGAAGAAGACCACCTTGCCGACGTTGCGCGCCAGCTGGGCGGTGTAGTCGGCCGCGAGCCCCGCCTTGGCCTGGCCGATCTTGCGCACCATCGTGAAGACGTTGTCCTCGGTCTTGGCCGCCTTCGACTCCTCAAGCTCCGCGTGGGCGACCACGCGAATGAGATCCTCGAATGCGGCGTCGGGCTTGAGGGCCTTAACGCGGCGGTACGTGGTCACCAGGCGGTCGGTGAGAGCCTTCTCCGCGGCGCGGATGGAGCGACCGAGGTCGTCATCCAGCTCGACCGGGATGTCGGCGATGCGCCGTGCGGGAATGTCGGCCGCGACATCCACCTTCTTGCGGCGCACGATGCCCATGTCGATGACCGCCTGGCGAGCCTCGGCGAAGAATCCGAAGTCGGCCGGGGTCAACCCTGTCGCCTCGAGCTTGGCCATAAGGGCGGCGAGCGGCTTCTTGTCGTCGATCCACCCGAGGAACTGCCAGATCGCGCGGAAGTCCTCGATGTCGTTGATGAGGGGCGTTCCCGTGAGGGCGATCATGAGGGCTCGCGGCTGCGACGCGCGGATGCTGCGACTCAGCGACAGCACGTTCTTGGAGCGCTCGCTCTTGAGGTTCTTGATGAAGTGGGCCTCGTCGACGACCATGCCCTTGAAGCCGAAGCGGCTGAGCCAGCCGACGTGGCGGTCGAGAACCTCGTAGTTGACGATGACGACATCGCTGAAGGCGTCGACGTCTTTGCCATCACCGTGCACGACGGTCGCGGTGCGCTGCGGTGTCCACAGCTCGACCTCGCGCGCCCAGTTGGTCTTGACCACGTTGGGCACGACGACGAGCAGCGGATAGGAGTTGGAGGCCGATGCAGCGAGAAGCGCCTGCGCGGTCTTTCCGAGGCCGGGCTCGTCGGCGAGCAGGAAGGTGCGGTGGCCCTTCTTGACCTCTTCGACGAAGCGCGCCTGGTGGCGCATGAGCTCGAGGTTGCCCGGGGTGGTGAGCGACTGGGCCTCCGGGAGGGCCATGCTTGCCGCTCCCCCGCCTGCGCCGTACTCGAACGACCGGAACAGCGGCTCGATGAGCTCCCAGTTGCCGAGTCGATTGGTCTGCACCGGCGCTGCCTGCACGGCGCTGAAGTCGGGGGCGAGGAAGGGGTTCGACATCTGCATCTGGCGCACCGACTGCGGTACCACCTGCTTCTCGACGGTCTTGTCGACCGGTTTCGGCTCTGTCGTGATGATGAGCTCGTCGGGGCTGAGCTCGACGCCTGCGGCGAGCAGCAGGTCGCGGCGCATGGCCTTGGCTGCCGCGGTGACGGGGGCGTCCTCACCGAGCATCGCGATGAGGCTCGTGTCGCGCGCGGCCGTCTTGGCAAGGATGCCGGCGAGGCCGTCGAGGCGCTTCTGCTCGTTGGCGCGCTCTGCATCACTCAGCGTCGCGTCCTTCTTGACTCGCGCGCGCTCCTCGCGCAGCAGGAGGGTCGCGACCTGGAAGCGGGCGCGGTTGGCCGGCTTCAGGGGTCCCTTCTGAACCGCGGTCTCGACCTCGCGCGCCGCGCGGGCGAGCACGGGGATGACGCCGGCGTCATCGGTTCCGCGACGGGAGCGCTGTGCCCCGGAGCGCGATCCACTGCGCTGGCGGGTCTGTCCCTGGCCGGACTGGGCCATGTTCCTCCTTGCGCCATCAGGCGCTGGTTCGGGCTGTTTGCGCCAGCTTCGGCGGCGAGCCCTTGCTTCGAGTGCACCGGTTGCTGTGCGACCGGGTGCGCGTCACGAGGAACCAGACCCAGCCACGGAAGCGGTTGGTGGTCTCGAGAAGCGCTGCAGCCATCCTACGCCGTTCCGGCGGTTTCAGCGCGCGTTGCGGTCATCCTCGTTGCGAACCCGGATCAGGATGCCGGCGGCGAGGAAGACCACGGCCGCCACGTAGTGCAGCGCAAGCAGCAGGTCCTTGTCGAAGCCGAGAGGGAACACGGGGTTCCAGATGACAGCGATGGGCACGAGCACGGTGAGCCACCACCACTGCTTCGCCTGCCACGCGAACACGGCGACGATGAGCGCGAGGATCGCTACGAGGAACTGGATCAGCAGGTACAGGTCTCCGCCGATCGCCCCGACACCCGCGAGAAGGGCAATGGTCGCCACAATGGCCGGCGCGAGGGCCATTCGCCGGAACTGCGGCGTTGGATAGCGCTGCGAGCTGCGTGAGGAGCTCACCAGCCGCCTCCCCCGCCGCCGCCTCCGCCGCCTCCGGACGACCCACCGCCGCTCGATCCGCCACTCGAGCTGCTTGAGCCGGAGTAGGCCGTCGAGGCGAAGCTCGAGACAGAGCTGATGCCGCTGGCGAACGCCGCGGTGTTGAACCCCGTGCTGCCGGAGTACCACTCCGGCGGCTGCTCGTCGTAGAAGTCACCGAGGGTCTTCGCCCACTGCTTCTCCTGGTTGAACAGCACCGCGTAGGGAAGCACCCGCTCGTACAGCTTCAGCATGACCGCCTTGTCGTTCGTGTCGACCGGGGTGCGCTCCGCGCCCTGGGGGCTCTGCAGTATCTCAAGGCGCCGCTGCTCTGCGACGCGAATGTACAGCTCGAGGCCCTTGAGGTAGTCGCGCAGCTCCGCGCCCTTCTCGGTGAGCGGCTTGCGGGTCACTGTCGCGAGGATCACGAGGCTCGAGACGACAACGACCCCGATCACGCCGAGGGGCAGCAGGACGTCGCGGGCGTCACCGATGACCGCGATACCGAAGATCACTGCCCCGACGGCCGCGCCGAGGCCGAAGAACATCGGGGCGAACCGGGAGAGAAGCGACACCTTCTTGAAGTACTCACGCCCCTCGGTCGAGCTCTTGAAGCCCTGCATGAGCGTGTAGACCTCGCGGGCGAGAACGGTGTCGTTCTTCTTGAGCGTCTTGGTCGACCCCGGCGTGAGCGATCCGCCGAGGAAGGCCTGCGCAAGGCGCTCCTCTTCGTTGCGAAGACCCTCCGCGGTGAGCAGCTGCAGCGTGTAGTTCGGGCGGCTCGAGAAGAGGGCGATGGAGGGCTCCTCGATGATGCGGATGTTGCGGCGAACCGCCAGGTCGACGAGCTGTGCCGCGACCGCCCGTTTCGTCTTGCCGAGCACGATCGCCGAAACGATGACGTTGGCCTCTGCGGGCGGCAGGTACTCTGCGACGATCGTCGGTCGACCTCGCGCGTCTGCGAAGAGCGTGGTTCTGCGCACGGCGGCCGTGATGCCGAAGGCGACCGCGATGGCGGCGAAAAACAGCTGGAGGTAGAAGGCGGGGCTTGCAAACGGGGAGCGAGATCGCTCGACGAACGTTCCGCTCTCGAAGGCGACGGCCATGGTGAGCGTCTGGTACGACTGCAGATCGGAGGAGGAGGCCTCGTACACGAGGCCGTCCTCGCCAGGTGCGACTCCGCTCGGCTGCGCGCAGGGATCGCTGCTGCCGCGGTAGCCCTGGTAGCAGGCCGCGCCGCCAGTGAGGCTGTCGACGAGACCCTTCTCGACGTGGAGGCGGCCGGTGACCGAGGATGTCGGCACCCGCCACTGGTCTCCGTTCACATCCCAGTAGAACTCCTGCGCCTCGGTGTCGGAGAAGTACCTGACCACGTTGTGCTGCGTGTAGGTGATGACGTAGGTCTGGGTGCCACGCACGTAGCGGTCGGCGTCGCCGACGCGCATGACGAGGAAGCCGTCTGTCTCATCATCTGGCTCGTGCCAGTCGAGCTCGCGCCCTTCGCCGTCGGTGACCGACTCGACCTCGAGATCGGTGGGGTGGCCGTCGTAGCTCGTTGGCAGCGCACGCTCGATTCCATGGTTCTGGTCGAAGTCCGGGAACACCGCGACGATCGTCTCGACGGTGCGCAGCTGTGCGTTTCCGCTGTCGTCGGCGCTGAGATAGAAGTCGGACTGGAAGTCGCTGATGACGAAGTCGTCGACGTCGGCTGATGCGGGCGTCGCCACGAGCACCACAGGAGCGATGGCGAGGCACAGGGCGGCAAGGGCGGTGCCGAGTCGTCTCATGGCATAAGACTATGGCCGCGCATCACCCCGCCGGGTCAGGTACCTGGCGCGTTCTTGGCCAGCCAGCTGTCGAGGGAGCTCGGTTTGTCGGTGATGATGCCGTCGACTCCGAGGTCGAGGGCATCCGACCACTTGCCCTTCTTGTTGAGGGTGTAGAGGATCAGGCCGAGTCCGGCCGCGTGCATCTCTGCCACGGCATCCGGCTGCTCCTCGACGGATGCGTAGCTGGTGAGGATCGCGATGACGCCGAATTGGTTGGCGAGAGCCACCGGGTCGTCGGGCAGGTACCGCTGGATGAGCACCCGCGGGAAGGTCGGCGCCACGTCGTCGAGGCTCGTGAGCGTGTCGTAGTCGAAGGCCTCGAAGATGACGCGGTTCTGCACACCGTGGGCGTAGACGAGCTCGGTGACGATGCGCACCTGGTCTGGTGTCCACACGCCCTTGAGCTCGAGCATGGCCTTCTTCTTCGACCCCTCGAAGACCTCGAGGAACTCGTCGAGGGTGGGCACCTGAAGGAAGACGAACTCGCGGGAGTACCACGACCCGGCATCGAGGGCCTTGACCTCGGCGAGCGTCTTCGCGGCAAGGAGGCCGGTTCCGTTCGTTGTTCTGTCGACGGTCTCGTCATGGAACAGTACGGGCACGGCATCAGCGGTCAACTGGATGTCGGTCTCGACGAAGTCGAAGTCGCTGTGCAGCACCGCCTCGAGCGCGGGGAGCGTGTTCTCTGGGAAGTGGGCGCGATCCCCACGATGAGCGGCGATGAACGCGGGCTCACCGGGCGTTCTGAGGGAGCCGAACATGTTGGTCGCGTAGACGAGCGCCGCGTCGGGGTTGAGGATGAAGATGAGCACGAGGGCCACAGTCGTGGCCGACGCCACGATGGCGCGGCGCGCTCTGTGCTCGTATCTCGCGCTGAATCCAATGTGGTCGGCGAGACGGGTGCTTGTCGTCATTGACAGTGCCGTTCGTTGCTAGGGGCTTCGGCTTCGGGTGATGCAACTATAACGGCTTCGTTACCTTTTCGTTACCAGAACGTCACCGCCCGTTCAGGGGACAAACTGGGCCTAGGCGCTGCGTAGGCGCTCGAGATGCGCGCTCCACTGCGCGCCGTGGTCTGCCTGCCAGGTCGACCAGTCAACGGGCCGCCCGCGCAGCAGCTCATCCAACTGCTCGAGGCTCGTCAGCCACGCGGCCCTCGCGCCGTCCGCGAGGCGAAGCTCGGTCTCGCCGTCGACCCGCACGCTGAGCACGGTCGCCTCGCCGCGGGTTCCGCCATCCACGGGTGCGAGCGAGAACGACACGGTGCCGATCTGCTCAAGCTCGACCACGAGCAGCTCCACATCGCGGAGGTCGGCGATCTCGCCGAGCGTCGCGCCGGTGGCGATGGGGCTGTACCAGCGCAGGTCGTAGCGGCCGCCGATCCGTGCATCGATCTCGGCCTCGGCGAGCCAGCCCCCGACGAGATCCTCATCGATGAGCGCGTCCCAGACAACTGCGGGGGGCAGGTCGTACTCCTGCTCGAAGTGCAGCACCGAATTTGTCACATCACCAACCATAAGTCGGCCGCGGCAGGGGTGCGAGGGGCATCGCGGTCGCCCCATAAACTGTGCGGATGACTTCACGCACTGTCGCGCTCGCCGTCGACCTCGGCGGCACCAAGGTCGAAGCAGGGCTCGTAGATGACGCCGGCGCTGTCATCGAAGGAAGCCGCCATCGCGAACCGACGGGCAGCACCTCCGACTCGGACACCCTCGCCGCAGCCGTCACCCGTGCCGTGCTCGGGGCGCTCGCCGCGCTGCCCGACGGCGCAACCCTGGTTGGAGCGGGGATCGGCTCGGCCGGCCCCGTGAACACCCCGATCGGCGCGGTGTCGCCCCTCAACATCCCCGCGTGGCGTGACTACCCGCTGCGCGCGCTCGTCGCCTCCCTCGTTCCGGGGCTTCCCGTCACGCTGCGCATGGACGGCATCTGCATCGTGCTGGCAGAGCACTGGGTCGGGGCAGGCCGCGGCTGCGACAACCTCATGGGCATGATCGTCTCGACCGGCATCGGCGGCGGCCTCATCCTCAACGGCCGCACGGTTGCCGGCCCGACGGGCAACGCCGGGCACATCGGCCACGTCGAGGTCGGCGGATTCGACGACCCGTGCCTGTGCGGCGGCATCGGCTGCGTCGAGGGCGTAGCCTCCGGCCCGCGCTCCGTCGCGTGGGCGAACCGCCAGGGCTGGGTCGGCACGACCGGCGAGGAGCTCGCCGCGTCCTACGCGGCCGGCGATCCCATCGCGATTGCCACCGTCGAGCGCGCCGGACGTGCCATCGGCCAGGCGATCGCCTCGGCAACCTCGCTCAACGACCTCGAGGTCGTGGCCATCGGCGGTGGTTTCTCCCACGTCACCCCCGACCTGTTCGACCACATCCGCGCGGCCATCGCCAGGCGAGACGCCTTCGGCTTCGTCACCAAGGTGAAGGTCGTGCCCTCCGGGCTCTCCGGCTCCGGACCACTAATTGGCGCGGCGGCGCTCATCCACCGTGCGGAGCTCGTCGCCGACAGCTAGCGAGGTCTGCGCGCAGCGCGCTCCTCGAGGTCCTCCTCGACCGTGCGCGGATGCGACAGCACGACGCCGAACGGCACGGCGAGCACCGCCACGGCGGTCAGGAAGATGATCGGCACAGTCCAGCCACCTGTCGCCTCGTGGAGCACCCCGACCAGCAGCGGCCCGAGGGCGCCGATGCCGTAGCCGATGCCCTGCGCGAAGCCGCTCAGGGCCGCCGAGGTGCGCTGGCTCCGCGTGCGCACGTTGATGAGCACGAGGCACACCGGGAAGAGGATCGGTCCAGCGCCGATAAGGGCCACCCAGAGCCACGGTGCGCTCGCCGGAGCCAGCAGGAGCCCCGCGTACCCGGCGACGAAGAGAACGACCCCGCCCTGGATGATCCACCCGGGCTTGCGCATTCGCGCGACGAGAAGCGGAGCGGCAATCGACCCGGGGATCGCGATGAAGCTGTACAGGCTCAACAGCGATCCAGCACCGATCGGGGTCACCCCCGCGATGTCGACGAGCAGCAGGGGCAGCCAGGCGAACATCGCGTACACGTTGAGGGATGTCGCCACGAACGTCACCGCTATCGCCCAGGCCACCCGCGAGTGCGCGAGTCTGCCCGCCAGGGCCCGCGGGGCGTCGACGAGTTCCGGAGCTGCATCTGCCGCGGCTGCCCGGCGCTGCCGCAGGAGCACGACGGCCCATGGCACGGCCGCGATCGCCGCGGTGATCGCCCAGACGCCGAGGGAGACGCGCCAGCCGAGGGTGTCGGCTACGGGAGCGGCGGTGAGGGCGGGAAGGGCGCTGCTGATCGTCATGACCGTCGCGTAGGTCGCGGTGATGAGCCCGACCCGGTCGGCGAAGTAGCGCTTGACCAGTGGCGGCAGCAGCACATTCGCGATGCCCGTTGCGGCCAAGGTCAGCGCGCTACCGAGCAGGAGAGCCGTGTACGAGCCCGCCGTGGCCCGGGCGACGTGGCCGAGAACCATCGCGAGGGCAGCCAGCAGCACCATGCGCTCGAGGCCGACGCGATGAGCAAGGGGCGGCGCCACGAGCCCGCCGATGGCGAAGAACACCGGTGGGAGTGCCCCGATGACGCCGAGGCCGATCGTCGTCAGCTCGACGTCACTGCCGATCTCCGCGGCAATCGGCGAGATCGCTGCCACCGCGGAGCGGAGACTGAGTGCCACGAGCAGGATTCCGAGCAGTGCCGTGGTGCGGCCGGCCCAGAGACGCCTCGGGGTCACGTGGCCGTCTGGCCGAGGACGGAGCGGATCCTCTCCTCGTCGCGATGCATCTGGGCGACGAGCGAGTCGACGTCCGGGAACTTGTTCATCGGGCGGATGTAATCGATGAAGAAGAGCTCGACGGTCTTGCCGTAGAGGTCGAAGCTCTCGTCGAGAACGTGCGCCTCGACCGTCTTGTCGGCGATTCCCTCGAAAGTCGGGTTGTTACCGATCGAGACGGCGGCTCCGTAGCTCGTGCCGTCGATGAGGATGCGGGCGGCGTAGACGCCGTCGGCGGGGATGAATCCCTCTGCACCGTGCGCGAGGTTGGCCGTCGGGTAGCCCATCTCGCGACCGCGCTGCACTCCCCCGACGACGACGGAGCGGATGGATGGCGCGCGCCCCAGGACAGTGGCAGCCTCGGCCACGCGCCCCTCGGCCAGCAGCTCGCGCACCCACGTCGACGAGGCGCGGCGCTGCTCGCCGCCGGCCGGCGCGACGACGGAGTCGATGAGTCGAACCTCGAACCCGAGCTCGACCCCAAGTTCGCGCAGCGTATCGACCGTGCCGGACCCCTTGGCGCCGAACCGGAAGTCGGAGCCGACGAAGACGATGCGGGCGTTCAGGGCACCGCTCAGCACGCTCGTGACGAAGTCCCGCGGAGACTGCTCGCTGAACGCCCGGTCGAAGTGCAGCATGAGCGTTGCATCGACGCCGGTGGCCTCGAGCAGCTCGAGCTTCTGCGCGTTGCTGACGAGCGGCTCCGGGCACACCTCGGGGCGCAGCACGCTGAGCGGATTGCGGTCGAAGGTCACGGCGACGGAGGCGAGGCCAGCCTCGGCCGCCACCGAACGCACCTCGGCGAGCACTCGACGGTGGCCTGCATGGACCCCGTCGAACTTCCCGATCGAGACGGCGGTCGGGCCGAAGTCGGCCGGCACCTCCGCGAGGGACTCGAACAGCCTCATCGCCCGCCTCCCCGGTTGGCACGGAGCCACAGCAGGCCGAGCACGGGGAGCACGAGTGGCACGAAGGCGTAGCCACGGCCGAAGACCGACCAGACCGTCTTGGCCGGGAAGAGCACGGGGTCGATGAGGCTGAGCGTTCCGACGACGAGCACCCCGACCAGCTCGAAGGTGATCGTGATGACGGCCACCCGGTACCAGGCATCCCCCGGAGCCACGAGCGCGATCGTCGCCACGATGTAGATGACCGCCGCGAGGGCCGAGAGCGAGTAGGCCAGAGGGGCCCTCTCGAAGTCCTCGAGCACCTGGTAGACCGATCGCCCGGTGGCGGCCAGCGCGAGAAGCCCATAGACGACGATGAGAACCCGGCCGAGGCCGCGCGAGCGGGCGCCCCGGGCCGAAGCGGGTGTGGAGGCAGACATCAGTTAGAGATTACGCGAGTTGGACGAACCAGATTTGATGCATGCGGTAGACCATGACGACCACGGCGAGGCACGCGACACCGAGCACCACCGTGCTCCAGCGGCTGGATCGCTCGACGAGCGCCCAGAACACCGCGATGGGCGGGATCAGCACAGCAGTGACGAGGTAGACCCAGAACTCGAGGGCGCTGCCCGACGGCGCGTTGCCCGCTGCCGGGGCGACCGCCGCGACGACGACCTGCACGACGAGGTACAGCTCGAGAAGCGCCGTCGCGCCGAGGGTCAGGTCCGCCGGAGGACGGCCGGCGAGGCCGAGGACGATGCACAGGATGCCGCCGGCAAGTCCGATCGCAATGCCGATCCAGGTGAGAGCCTCGACCATCAGTACTCGTCACTCGGAAAGTTCGCGATGGGCCGCACGCGCCCCTCCGTGATCGAGACGAGGCCGGCAAGGCGCCCCTCCGGGGTGATCGCGGCGACGGGGCCGCCGTCCACGGCATCAACGGTGAAGCGCTTGCCGTGGGAGAGGTCGATCGCCTGCTGGGGGTCGAGATCGAGCACGGGGAAGAGCGTTCGCGCCACGTCGGAGGGACCGAGCAGTGCGGCACTCGGATCGAGGTCGTCGAGTGCGGACGCCTCGTCAATCGAGAATGGGCCGATGCGGGTGCGCCGAAGCGCGGTCAGGTACCCCCCGACACCGAGCGCTGCGCCGAGGTCGCGCGCGATGGCGCGGATGTACGTGCCGCTCGAGCACTCGACCCGCACGTCGAGCTCTGCGGCCGATCCCGGTCGCCAGTCGAGCACCTCGAGGGCGGAGACCGTCACCTCGCGAGACTTCAGCTCGACGACCTCCCCCTCGCGCACGAGGTCGTAGGCCCGGCGGCCGTCGACCTTGATGGCACTGACCGAGCTCGGCACCTGGCTGATCGCACCGCGGAGCGGCTGCAGTGCTCCATCGAGAACCGTGCGCGTGACGGGAGTGGTGTCGGCGGTGGAGACGGTCTCCCCTTCGGCGTCATCCGTCGTCGTTACCGCACCGAGGCGGATGGTGGCGTAGTACTCCTTGTCGAGGCCGACGAGGAAGGTCAGCAGTCGCGTCGAGCTGTTGAGGCCGAGCACGAGGAGACCGGTCGCCATCGGGTCGAGCGTTCCGGCGTGCCCGACCTTGCGGGTGCCAGCCGCCTTGCGGGTGCGCGCGACGACATCGTGGCTCGTGATGCCCTGTGGCTTGTCGACGAGGAGGATGCCGCTGGTGGTTCCGATCGCCGTCATCGGGCTGCCGGGCGGTGGAGCTTGCCGAGCTCCAGGACGATGCCGAGCTTCTCTGGGAAGCACGCCTCGAGCATCTCCCGAACGCGAGGATCCTCGTCGACGAGGTCGCCCATCCGCGTGCTGATCATCGTGTTCGCAAGCATGCCGTTGGAGAGGAACTCGTGGGCCTGCAGGGGCGTGAAGCCCGCCTCATCGCGGAGGAAGCTGTAGATCTCGAGAAAGCCCCACCGGGCTGCCGCTCCAATCACGGGATCGCTGCCGAGCACGAAGGAGTGCATGAGCGAGAGCAACAGCCCGTGCTTCTTGAGCAGCTCGAAGTAGGAGAGCCCCATGCGCCGCTCGAGCTCGACCGACGGGTCGCCGTGGAGCGCAGTTCGAAACGCGTCGAGCATGGCGGCGAGCGCGCGGTGCAGCACCTCGAGGAAGAGCTTCTCCTTCGTGCCGAACATCCGCACGACGTAGGGCTGGCTCACCCCGGCGGCCTTCGCTACCTGGTCGGTCGTCGCCCCCACATAGCCGTAGTCGCCGAACACCCCCATCGCCGCCTCGAGCACGAGCTCGCGGCGATCCTCTGACTTCATGCGGGTCTGTGGTTCAACGGTGCTCACACTTGACATGGTATCAGTCGATTACTAGTGTCCATAAGTAATCATCCGATAACCACTAACCCCCGAGGACATGATGACGTCAACGCTCGAACGGCCGACAGAGGCCGAGGCATCCACCGGTCGCCGCATCCCCGTCTGGCTGGCGATCACCGCCGCCGCCCTCCCCATGTTCATGGCCATGCTCGACAACCTGGTCATGACCAACGCCCTCCCGGTGATCCGCACCGAGCTCGGCGCCACGGTCGAGGAGCTGCAGTGGTTCGTCAACGCCTTCACGCTCACCTTCGCGACCTTCATCCTCATGGCCGCCGCCCTCGGCGACCGCTTCGGTCGCCGCACGCTGTTCGTGATCGGCATCGCCGTGTTCACCATCGCGTCGGTGTTCTCGGCGCTGAGCACCGAGCCGTGGATGCTCATCGTGAGCCGCGCCGTTCAGGGCCTCGGCGCCGCAGCGGTCATGCCGCTCTCGCTCACGCTGATCGCCGGAGCCGTCGTGCCACGGCTGCGCCCCCTCGCCATCGGCATCTGGGGCGGTGTCGCCGGCCTCGGCGTCGCGACGGGCCCGCTCGTCGGCGGCGCCGTCGTCGAGGGCTGGAACTGGCAGGCGATCTTCTGGCTCAACATCCCGGTCGGCATCATCGCGGTGCCGCTCGCGCTCCTCGCGCTTCCCAACACCTTCGGCGCCCGTGTCCGCGCCGACATCGCAGGCCTCCTGCTCGTCGGTCTCGGCGTTCTCGGCGTCGTGTTCGGCATCGTGCGCGGCAACGACGCGGGCTGGGACAGTTTCGAGGTCGTCGGGTCGCTCGTGGCTGGCGGGGCGCTGCTTCTCGCCTTCGTCTGGTGGGAGTCGCGCACCGCGGCACCCCTCCTGCCGCTCGGGCTGTTCCGCGACCGCAGTTTCTCGATCGCGAACGTGATCGGCCTCACCTTCAGCTTCGGGGTGTTCGGGTCGATCTTCATCCTCATCCAGTTCCTCCAGGTGGTTCAGGGGCACTCGCCGCTCGAGGCCGGAGTGATGACGATGCCGTGGACCATGGCTCCGATGGTCGTCGCACCGCTCGCCGGCGTCTTCGCCCCGCGACTCGGCACACGCCTCCTCATCGTGGTCGGACTCAGCCTGCAGGCCGCCGGAATCCTGTGGATCGCCGCGACCCTCGCCCCCGATGTGGAGTACACGACGATGCTGCCCGCGTTCATCGCGGCAGGCATCGGCATGGGGCTCGTGTTCGCGCCGATGTCGACGGCGGTGCTCGCGACGATGCGCGAGGCCGACCACGCCAAGGCGTCGGGAACGAACTCGAC
>Ga0307514_10002843_pt1 | contig 17333 bp, 12 predicted proteins | sample 16_EM_MG_FD_203088 | JGI IMG/M metagenome (GOLD analysis project Ga0307514, IMG submission 203088) | Populus trichocarpa ectomycorrhiza microbial communities from riparian zone in the Pacific Northwest, United States - 16_EM | ecosystem: Host-associated > Plants > Roots > Unclassified | place...
GAGTTACTCCCTCACCGGTTGGCGCAACTACCCGTCCATTTCGGCATTTGCTCTCGTTCGATCTCATACCCGCACTGGACCTCCACTAACCCCCTACCCATCCATTAGACCTACTCACCTCAAATCCCACTCCAGAGTCATGCAAGGGGTTCCTCCGGGCCACCGTCTGTGGGTGTTTGCTGTTCCACTTTGTTGTAGTTCTCGTCCCCTGCCTCTTTATCTGGTCGCCCGACTTTTGTCTCATGTATTTTTCAGGGACCTCGATGATGGGATTGGCCTCTACGGAAGGTACGTACGACGAGTGAAGCTGCGAACCGTTCCATTGAATTCGTTCTGGTGGCAGTCGTTCTTATGGTCAGAACGTATGCGGTTTGGAAGAGAGATAAGCGAGTTGGGATCGGTCTCGCTTTGCTCTTCATACTTTGTCAAACTGCCATGGTGGTAACCATGGAAAAGTGGGTCGAGGCAGCTCACAGTGGTGGGTACTGTTTTGATCCTTCGTTTTCTCCGTTCTACGTCTGTGCCTATGGGTGCTAAACCTGCCCTTCCAGACACACGGAACCCATATCCGGAGATCATCCGTGGATGCCTGTTTGACGGTGTCACAAGGCTCATTTTCGCATGCTGGGCGATAATTACTATTGAGGAAGGAGGTACGCTGAGGACTTGATCTAGGGGCTCTAGCTAATCTGGACTGAAACCACCCAGTCGACCTTGCTTTGATGATTATTAGCGCGGTGAAGACGTGTCAGCCCCCCTCTCACCATTGTGCCCTCGCCGTGGATGCTTGCTCACTTGGCTGAACAGCCCGTGAACACAGATCGAATCTGATGAAGGTGATTTACAGGGACGGTGAGCGACAATATTGGAGGGGGTTGTCCTCTGGTCGATTATTGATTTACTTTTCCCAGGCATCCGTTTCTATTTGTACATATTCTGTGTGACGTTCGTCAACCTTCTCGTGACCCTCCTCCTACCGGTACGTGCCCACTCCAAGTCCCGCTTTATGAGCCACTTTTGACCAGGTGGTGGGTCCAGATTGAATTCGTCACTACAGGATCAACGTTTGCATGCTCCATATCATTCCCCTCGAAATCTTTGCCTGACTCCCCGTTCTCTTCAAACAGGATCGAGGTCGTACTTCACTCAATCCTTGCTTGCAGACTCATGATTGGGATACGCGAAGCCACCCAGCCGTTTGGACACAAGCCGGAAACCTTCGAGCTCTCGGAGGTCCCCCGCAATAGTGCCCTTGAGTTTGCACGTAGGTCCTTAGGTGAAAACACGTAGATGGCCTACACGGGGCTTTTAAACGATTGGCCGGCTGTGTTTTAGAGTTGGTGTACTTGTAATCTGGCTATATGGTTTTTTTTCTACACGTTTTCTTCACGTCGCCGCAACTTGCCAATCGCACCTATAACGTAGGGATTAAATCATTTCGACTTTCTTTTTTCTTTTCTCGGCTTCTCCACTAGGTATTTGTGATGGATGGCCTCGTTCTCCTATAGTCTCTTATCACGACGCTGCGACTGGCACACGCAACGGGAATCGATGTCCTGGCGAGTAAACGTGACCCACGGGCGGTGGCGTTGATGTGGTGCGTGCCTCGCTGCGGCCGTGTTCTACGGAGGATTTATCATTTTACGTCCCAACCGTGGTGCGCCTGAAATTGACGGGTGATTGCATGAACGTGCGGACCGTCGACGCACGAGGAAAGCCAAGACCCTGGCGTCACCTAGGCAGGAATCCAGCCTCGAATTCAGGACGAAGTTCTGAAGAGGGGGGTACAGGGGGAGGACGCATCACCAGCCTGAGCCAATTACGTCGGAAATTTTTTCATCTCTCCGTAGTCTGAAAATTTCTGCGACGTCCTCTTCTGTAATTTATTTGTGAACGTTCGTGACTATTGCGACCCACCCTTCGACGGCTGGGCCCGAAGGGCCGGAGGGAGGAGAACGTACATGTGCGTGCCTTTGTCAATTCCACACATCAAACTTCTCCAGCTCTTACGCCCACCTGTAACGTAAATAAGAAGCGAAAGCAAGAAAGGAGGGCGCGTCAACGCGCATTGGTAGTTTGAGACCGATTACCCTTGGGGGAGACGCCCGTCGGTTCCTTACTGCGGGTACCTCCTGCTGACCATCATGATGAGACACAACTTCTCACGTTCCCACATCTTGACTTTCTCAACGGTCTTCACCACTGCTTTACCAGATCTGCAAAACACGTGGGATATTACCTGCCTCATACGCGGTTCGACCAGAGGTCGTCCACGTCGGTGAATTTGCGAATGTGGTCAGAGGGGGCGCCTTGTGGCCGGCACGTCATAGTCACTTAGTTTCCGCCCAGCAACCCCGTCGGGAAGTTCTCGTCTGGAAACACCTGTCTCATTCAAACGCCTTGCCCCGTTGGAGGTTTCCATACCCAAGAAACCCATACATTTTTTGTGTCATATCCGAGTGGATGACGGAAACGTGACGGAACGCGTCCAGTGCAATCCAGATGTTAATCGTGCATCTTGTAAGTCCCCCCGCATACTTCCCGTGAGGTTTTATGCTCATAAATACTCTGTGATGACCCATAGCTTTCCGAGGTGGCATCGGGAATAACATACCTCCACGACCATGGAGATCTCAAGGGTGTGCCACTATATTTTGCACCCCCCTGCGCCGCCGACAGTCCTTGCAAGCCAACATACTCGTCGACCACACGGGAATGGCCCGTCTTGAGGATTCCAGGCTAATGGCTAAGCGCGACTCTCCTACCCAACGCTGCGGTATCCCCATGTGGGATGACCCGCTTGATGAGCCCCGAGCTATCAGGTCCAGCGAATTCCCAGAAGACCGAAGCAACCTTCACTTCATCTTCCCCACCCTAGCCGTTCAACTCGCGCAGAGGTACACCGAATTTCGGTCGATGCTTGTTCCGCTTGCACTGTCAGATCCAAGAATCGCATACCAGTCCCTGTACAACCAGATGAACAAACTGATTGTCTAGCCTCTGAAGAAATTCGCCATCTCTACTGTCACCGTCATTGGCGCCTTGGGCGAATGCAAGAACGAGGAACCCGCTTCGACGATCCTGTCAGTCCTCGTATGCCAGATCCCTAAGGCGAAGACTCTCGTCACCGGTCGCTCGGAGCCACGAATTCGAGAGGGATTTCGTCTGTCGCTGTTGGCGCAAGTGACGGACGTGCTCGTTGTCTGAGTGATTCATTCCTTTTAGCTCGTGTTTTATCCTTACAGAAACTTGGGCGTATCCTCTCAGCTTCTGCCCCCGGGGGTCCGCTGAAATGCTTAGGGCGCATTTGGTCCCTAGGGTGAGAACAGACAAGGACCCTCGTCCATGCTTCCACCTGATCCCCCAGGACGAGGAACTGGTGAGTGGACGTGACTTCTTTCCCTTGCGGCTCATTCGAGCTTTATCGCGTTACATTATACCAGTACCAACCTTGGACTTAACAGCCGGACTTTGCTGAATAAAATATTTCAACCCGGCCTTCACGCCTAACAGCGGCCAGTACCACAACCAGACTCAAGCCCAGGAGTCCGTTGATGGCAGTCGAAACGGTTTTGCCTGGAAGACAATCCCGTGCTAGTAGAGAAGGGGTTCCACTAATTAGTGGACGAAGGGGAGCCAGGACTGGCGCTTGTGGGTGATTGACCTCGGGATTAATGCACGTGATGTCAGTCAGGATCTGGTACTCCTCCGAGTCTTCGCCAAGCGTCACAGTTCATGCACTAGCGCATGCAACTCCGCGCAGCCACTATTACACCCTGCAAAGATCCGACTCTACTCTACTCGGTTCCCCCCTTTGATCAGAACGCTCGATGCAAGTCATCCCAGCCAAATTAGGACAATGTGGTGCACAGCATCTTTCATACGTAAAGTCCCGGGGCTACCTCCAACTTATCCTCTTTCCCGTTCCTCGTTACCATTCGCTCGCAGCTTATCCTCCCTGTGCCCTGCATCCGAGACGTTCCAAGTTCTTGCGACTGTTTGCATCATTCTTGGCGCTGAGATTCATGGAGTCTGATACTGGTGAACTCGTGAACATGTGGTCAGGGATCATCTCCAGGAAACACACTATTGAGGTAAGTTTCTCTCTTTTTCGTCACGGTCCGCGGGGTTCTGAAAGGGACATCGTCAGGCAATATTCGGTCAGTCTCTCATTCCTGTGACATTTGATTGTCTGACATCAACTACACGCAGCTTCGGCGTTGACGCTACAGGTGAGCGGGGACTGTCTCTGATCTACGGCAATATTTGGACTTGATGATGACTATGATCGTCCAAAGGCCTACGATTGGCTATCGATCTTACCGCAGGAAGTGGAATACATTTGGCGTGGCTCGTGGAACTGGTCCAAGGCGCTCTATCTCCTCACCCGGTACACACCGTTCGCTACCCTCACCCTGCTACTTCGAGGTAGGTCACTCCCTCACTGGTTGGCACGACTATCCCCCGTTTTCGACATCCGCTCTCATTCGATCGCGTACCCCACTGGGTGGCTCAGTTAACTTCCTGTATATCCTTTAGACCTACTCGCCCCGAATCCCAGTTTAAAGACATGCAAGAGGATCCTCCGGGCCGCTGTCTGTGGGTGTTGCTGTTCCTCTTTGTTGTAGATCCCGTTCCCTGACTCTTTGTCTGGTTGCCTGACTTTTGTCTCGTCCACTTTGCAGGGCCCTCATTTTTGGGACTGGCCTCTGCGGAAGGTGCGTGCGACGACTGAAGCCGTCAACCCCACTGAATTCCAAACTTTTCGCGGTCGCAGCCATTCTTATGATCAGAACGTATGCGGTTTGGAAGAGAGATAAGCGAGTTGGGATCGGGCTCGCATTGCTCTTCGTACTTTGTCAAGTTACCATGGGGGTAATCTCGGGAATATGGGTCTCGGCAGCTAACCGTGGGTACTGCATTTATTCATTTTTTTTCCCACTCCACGTCTTTGCCTGTGAGTGCTAAACCCTTCCTTCCAGCCATACAGAATCCATATCCGGAGATCATCCGGGGATGTCTTCTTTACAACACTACGAGGACCGTTTTCGTGGGTTGGGTGATAATCACTATCGAGGAAGGAGGTATGTTAAAGATTTAATCTAGAGGGCTCTAGCTAATAAGGACCGGAATCACAGTCGATCTCGCTTTGATGATCATCAGCTCGCTGAAGACATGTCAGTCCCCTCTCGTCAACGTGTCCTCACTGTGGATGATTGTTCACTTGGCTGAACAGACCGTGAATGCAGATCGAATCTGATGACGGTAATTTACAGAGACGGTAAGCGACACTATCGAAGGAGTACGCTCTGGATGATCACTGATTTACTTTTCCCGGTTCCTGCCCAGGCATCCGTTTCTATTTGTATATCTTCTGTGCGACGCTCGCCAACGTCCTCGGCACCCTGCTTCTACCGGTATGCGATCACTCTAAGTCGCGCCTTATGAGACATGTCTGACCATGCGGTGCACCCAGATTGAATTCACTACTATCGGGTCAACGTTCGCACGCTCCATATCGTTTACCTAGAAATCTCAGTTTGACTCCTCGTTTTCTTCACACAGCATCGAGGTCATACTTCACTCGATCCTTGCTTGCAGACTCATGATCGGTATACGCGAAGCCAGCCACTCATTTGGACGCGAGACAGAAACCTTCGAGCTCTCGGAGGTCCCCCGCAATAGTACCCTCGAGTTCGCACGTAGGTCCTTGGTCGAAAGCGCGTAGATGGTCTACAAGTGACCTTCAAAAGATTGACCGGCTGCGTTTTAGAGTTGGTGTACTTGCAATCTATATGGGGTTCTTTCTACGTGTTTTCTTCACGTTGCTGTGGCTTGTCAATCGTACGCAATGTAAGGATTAAACTATTTCGACTTTTCTTTCTCTTCTCCTTGTTGTACCAGTGACGGACGGTCTCGCTTTTTTCTAATTTCTTATCACGACGCTACCGGACTTGCACATGTAATAGGAATGGATGTGTTGGCGAGTAAACGTGACCCGTGAACGTTTAACAATGACGTTGACGTGGTGTGTACCTCAGCAAGGCGCAGAGTTGTGGCCGTGTTCTATGGAGGATTTATCATTTCACCCTCAGAAATTCCGATTCCCCGGGGAACTGGCACGTCCAAACCACGGCCGATATGATGAAAGCCGCGTCGCATCTCCAACCGCGACGTGCGACTCCAAATTTATTTCTCACTTTAGCGGTGCATAACCCTAGAGTTGACGAGTGATTGCAAGAGCACGCGGACTGTCAACATACGAGGAGGGAACGAGACCCTGATATCACCGGTCCGAAGGTTTTTTATCCCTCCGCGGTCTGCAAACTTATCTGCAATGTCCTCTTGACCTGTGGCCTCCCCGCAGACGTTTGTGACTATTCCGACCCACCCTCCTACGTCCTGTAGGCAGGAGAACGTGCATGTCCTTGTCGTAGATTCAACGCTGAACTTCTGTTGGATCTCTGCCGACGCAATTCTCGTTCCGTTCCCGCCTGCGGTGTAGATCGAAAACGAAAATGAGAAATAGGTACCTGGTACGTCGACACATCAACACGCATCAGAACTCTGAACCCTTGGGGCGGACGACACTTGAAGTGCGCCAGCGAAGTTGAGTGGGTGGGTGGCATTCTCGTACCGTCACAACGAAGACCTCCATGGGACAGAGGAATTGGTGGTTGCGTGTTCTGACGCACTCGAATCCCTCGATGTCACGTACCATCTGCCCGGTACGGTCGTTTCACCTACCTTGGTTTATCCAGACGATTCTAGCTTGGACTCCTCTTGAAGGAAACGAAACTCGGGGTGGTTTTTTGCCAGGATCGCCAAGGGTCGACTGCATCAAGTGTTGGAGAATGAGAGGGAATTGGCGTGGGTGTTTTTTCCGGAGATAACGGAAAGAGGGTTAATCTAACTAGTTGGTTATACGGGTGGGGTAGATATGATAGGATTGAGACGCGCCATCGCCGTACGCGGTGATACCCAACGGTGATCCGGATGTCTGAGATCCCGTAGGCCACAACTGGTTAAGTTGTTCATGAGCACGACACTTGATAAAAAGCATGTGTGGCAAAAATACGCCGGTGGGTGAGTAATTCTCCCCATCCACCAGGGCCGGACCTACACCACGAACCGCCAAAGTCTTCGTTCCGTGTCAAAAAGAGTCGTGGTTAACGTTCGGAATATTGATCGGGACCCCACGCAGGATGGGCACCCGGCGAATCTAAACATCACCGGCTTTGTGCTCACGGAAAGAGCCGGACTAGCTCATTTCATTTGCTCGATCATTTCCGAACGTGTGCATTCCACTCACTATCGATTCACGATTCTTCCCAGAGATTCTTCGCAGAGACAGTCCGAGTGTTGCCGAATAGTTCGGCGCGTGTGCTATCTTACCGAAACATAGGCGTGTCCCTTTCGCTTCTGCACCCACGAGTTCGACCCCGCTGGCAACTGCTTAGCGCAACTTTAGTCCCTAAGGTGAGTATAGAAAGAATCTCTCGTCCGTGTTTCCGTCTTACCCCTTCAGAACACCCCAGGACAGGGATCTGGTGGAGTTGCGCGACATCGACATCCCTTGCGGCACATTTGAGCCTCTTTACCGCGTTACATCCGGTGTTAGCACCTACCTCGGGCCTCCAACGGTTTTAATCTCGCCATGACCAGGGTTCCTCTCTTGACTATCACTCTGTACTCGTTCCGACTCACACCCCAGTCCAAATTGGGACACACCGGTTTTTATTGGATCGCACACTGGTAATCCATAGGTATTTTCCATACGTAAAATAGTGACAATGTCCCCAAAGTCCCACTTCTCCTCTTCCCCTTCCCTCGCTACCGTCTTCTTGCGGCCTTCTTCCTTGTTCCTTGCATCCGAGTCCTGATAACCGTCCGCACCATCCATTGCGCTGAGGATCATGAAGCCTGATACTGGTGACTTCGTCAAGTTCTGGTCAGCGGCTATCTCCAGAAGAAATGTCGTTGATGTACGTTCCCATCTCTTCTTTCGTGGTTCCAAGAATTCTAAAAAGGTCCGACCGACAGGCAATGCTCGGTCAGAAGCCTCTCCCGCCTCCCGTGACACCGATTTTCTGACATGATCTACGCAGCTTCGGCCATGGCGCTCCAGGTGAGCGGAGCCATCTTGAATCCACGGCAATATTGGCATTGATGACAACTCTGACCGCCCAAAGGTCTACGATTGGTTGTTGATCTTACCTCAGGAAGCGAAGTACATTTGGCGTGCCTCGTGGGACTGGTCCAAGGCGCTCTATCTCGTCGTCCGATACATACCGTTCTTCGCCATCGCCTTGACACTTTGTGAGTAACTCTCTGATTGGTTGGCGCAACTACCCGCCCATTTTCGACATCCGTTCTCTCACTCGATCGTATACTCATGCTGGGTGATTCATTTGGCCCTTACTAACTCCCTACCTATCCTTCAGACCAACTTGTCTCAAATCCCAGTCCAGAGTCATGCAAGAGTGTTGCCCAAGTCACCGTCTGTGAGTTTTTACTGTTCCGCTTTGGAGCCTCTTTGTCTGATCTCCCGACTTTCGCCTCGCGCACTTTCCAGGGGTTTCATTTGCGGGGCTGGCCCTTGTGGAAGGTGCGTGCGACGAGTGAAACTGCTAGCCATTCTCATTGAATTTATCCACGGTGGCAGCCGTTCTTATCATCAGAACGTATGTGGTTTGGAGGGGAGATAAGCGAGTTGGGTTTGGCCTCGCTTTCCTCTTCGTAGTTTGTCAAGCCACCAAGGGGATAATACTAAAAAAGTGGATCGACGTAGCTAATCGTGGGTGCTGCGTTCTTTTTTTTTTCACCCTGCGTCTGTCGCTGCCTTGAGTGCTAAACATTAAACCCTTCCTTCCAGCCATACATAACCCATATCTAGAGTTCTACCAGGGGTGTACCATGAACGAGGGCACGAGGCTCGTTTTCGCGACCTGGGTGATAACCACCGTTGAAGAAGGAGGTATGCTCAGGACCCAATCTCGAGAGCTCTGACTAATTAGGACCGGAACCACACAGTTAATCTTCTTTTGATGGTTATCAACGCGGTGAACACCTGTCAGCCCCTCTCCAATGTGTTCTCGCCGTGGATAATTGCTCACTGGGCCGAACAGACCTTGAACACCCTTCGGACCTCATGGGGATAGTTCATAGGGACGGTGAGCGACACTATTGAGAGGGTGATATGCTGTGGTTGATCACTGATTTGCTTTTTTATTATTCCTACTCAGGCGTCCGTTTCTATTTTTACATTTTCTGTGCGACCTTGACCAATGTCCTCGTCACGATGGTTCTGCCGGTACGTGACCCTTGAATTCTCACTTTACGAGACACATTTGACCATGCGACGCGTCCAGATTGACTTTGATGGTATCGGATCAATGTTTGCATACTCCATATCGTTTCCCGCGAAATCTTCGTCTGACCCATCGTTCTCTTTACACAGTGTCGAGATCGTACTTCACTCCACTCTTGCTTGCAGGCTCATAATCGCGATGCGCGAAGCCTCCGAGCCTTCATTTGAATGCGAGTCGGAAACCTTGGAACTCTCGGAGGTGCCCAGCCTTGAGTTCCTTCCTGCCTAGGTTCTGGGGTGAAAACGCTTAGGTGGGTCCGGAACGCTACGCGGGACCTTCATTAGTTTGGCCGGCTGCGTTTGATGTATTTTTATGGGACCTGTTTTCCTCCCTTTTCTTGGATTTTTCGTATTGTATTTGTGACGGATGGATTTCCCCCTTTTTTCTTCTAACTACTTATCACGACGCTACGACTGGTACATGTAGCGGGAGTCGATACCTTGGCGAGTAGATATGATACATGATGCATGATGCGTGAACAACGGTGTTATCCCCGCGTGTACCTCAGCACAGCGCACCAGGGTCATACTGCTGTGCGGAAGATTTATCATTCATTTCGATTTCCCAGGGAACTAGCAAACGTCCCAACTCCGCCGCCAGGTCTCATCATCGCATTGCAAATCCTGCGACTCTGCCAGCATTTCGTACTTCAGCGGCGTGTGACCCTAAAATTGACGAGCGATTGTATGAGCGCAGTGCGGACGGTCGACGCACGCACGAGGAGACCTGACTATTACGGCCCACCAGAAGTCTGAAACCTGCAACCCTTGGGGAGACGCCCGTCTGTTCCTCACGTTACCACACCATGTCTTGACCTTCTCGGAGGTCCTCACAACTGCTTTACGATATCTGCAAAACCCACAGGATTCGACCAAAGGTCTCTCACGTCGGTGAATTTTAGTGGCTGGTGGTTTTGCGAAAAGGGCAATATCGGGGGTGTCCTGTGGCCGTCGAGCGCCTGAGGTTTGGGGCGACGAAGATGAATCCGATGATTTTCAAGGTCAGTGTCTGTGCTTAGTTGGGCGCGTTATGGTCGCTTAGTTTCCACTCAGCAACCTTGTCGGGAAGTTCTGGAAACGCCTGTCTCACCCCAACGTCTTGCATGTCCGAGAATCACATATAACGTCTGAGTGAATGGTCAACGGAAACGCGGTGGAATGCATCCAGTACGGTCCAGGGTCTAATCGTTTGTATCTCGTGAGTCCCGCCGCATATTCCCGTGAGGTTTCATGCTAATAAGTATTCCGTGATGACCCATAGCTTTCTCCCGCACAATGCGCCGGGGGATGAGTCGTTTCCACATACACCAGAGCCAGACTTACATTGCCAACCGTCAAACTCTTCGTTCCATTTTCTCTCTGGATGACGTGACCTTGGAAGACCTCGTCAAACAAGAACCCAAGCCATGGACGCATCACCAACCCCGTGCCCACCCCATCCACCGATCACAAAGCTCCAAAGCTAACGGAAAGGGCCGGTCCAGTTCATTTGCCCTGGATACGTACCATTCCTGGTCCCGATATGGGCCACCTGCGCAGTCCGTGCTCAAATCCGCAGAATGCGCGCCTGAGGTTAGACCACCGTCCGCTACCGATTTTCTGGCAGACAGTCAGTGTTGGGCCAGTCTTGCGGAAACATAGGCGTATTCTTTGGCTTCTGCCCCGCGAGTTTGATCCTACTAGCAACTGCTTAGGACGAACTTGGTCCCCGAGGTAGGCACAGAAAGATTCCCTCGCCCGTGCTTCCACCTAATCGCTTCAGGACGGGGAGCTGACGAGTTTGCGCGGCTTTTTACCAATCATCGATGCACCCCTTACGGTGTATTTGGGCTTTATCGTGCTACACTATTTCCAGCACCAACCTTGGGCGTCCCACTTTTAATTTCGCCACGATCCAATTATTTATCGTTTGATAAGAGCGACCCATACTCGTTTTCATACATAAGACTGACAATGTCCCCCCCACTTCTCCTCTTTCCCTTCCCTCGTTGCTGTTTTCTCGCGGCTTTCCCTCCTTGTCCCCTGCATCCGAGACGTTCCAAGTTCCGGAAGCCATCCGCACTATCCTTTGCGCCTACGATCATGAAGCCTGATGGTGATCCTGTGGAGCTCCTATCAGGGACTATATTCAAGAGATACATCGTCGAGGCATGTTCCTCTCTTTTTTATGGCCCTGAGAATTCTGAAAAGGTCACCGTCAGGCAATAACCGGTCAGGAGACTCTCATCCCGTGACATCCGATTGTCTGACATGATCTATGTGCAGCCTCAGTCGTGACGCTTCAGGTGAGGGGAGCTATCTCTAATCCCCGGCGATACTCGCACTCGGTGATAACTATGACTGACAACTGCCCAAAGGTCTACGATTGGCTGTTGATCTTACCTCAGGAGGTGGACTACATTTGGCGTGCCTCATGGAACTGGTCCAAGGCGCTCTATATCTTTACCCGGTACATACCGTTCGCCACCATCGCCTTGATTTTTCAACGTAAGCTGCTCCCTCACCGGTCGGCACAATTATCCCACATTCGATCACATATCCGCACCTGATGGATTAGTTGACCTTTCCTAACTTCTGCCTATCCTTTAGACCATTTCGCCCCAAATCCCAATCCAGAGTTATGCAAGAGGATTATCAAAGCCTCTGTCTGTGGGTGTTTTCCGTTCTATTTTGTTGTAGCTCCCGTTTTCTGCTTTTTGATCGCCCGACTCTTGTCTCATGCACTTTCCAGGGTTCTCGTTTGTGGGGCTAGCGTTTGCAGAAGGTACGTGTGACGAGTGAAGCTGCCAACCATGCCATCAAATTCCAAATTTGTCCACGGTGGTAGCTGTTCTTATCACCAGAACGTATGCGGTTTGGAAGAGAGATAAGCGAGTTGGGATCAGCCTCGCTTTGCTCTTCATATTTTGTCAAACCGCCATGGGGGTAATAATGGAAAAGTGGGTCGAGGCAGCTAATCGTGGGTACTGCGTTCATTCTTTGTTTTCCCGTTCTACGTCTGCCTGCGAGTGGTAATCTCTTCCTTCCAGCCATAAAGAATCCGTATCCGGAGGTCCTCCGGGGATGCGTCTTTGACAGCGGCACGAGGCTCGTTTACGTGAGCTGGGTGATAATCACAGTTGAGGAGGGAGGTAAGCTAAGGATATAATCTAGAGTGCTCTAGCTAATCGAGCCCGGAACTACAGTCGATCTTGTTTTGATGATCATCAGCGCGGTGAATACTTGTCAGCCCCCCCCCCCACTGTGCCCTCGCCGTGGATGCTTGCTCACTTGGTTGAACAGACCATAAAAACAGATCGAACCTCATGAAGGTAATTTACAGGGACGGTGAGCGATAATATTGAATACACTCTGGTTGATCACTGATTCACCTTCCCGGTTTTTGCCTAGGCATCCGTTTCTATTTGTACATCTTCTGTACGACGCTCGCCAACATCCTCGCTACCCTGCTACTGCCGGTCTGTGACCACTCCGAGTTCCGCCTCGTGTGACTGACCGTGTGGCACATCCAGATTGAGTTCGTTACCATCGGATCAATGTTTGCACGCTCCATATCGTTCTTCGCGAAATCTTTGCCTGACTCCTCGTTCTCTTCAAACTCAGCATCGAGATCGTGATTCATTCGATTCTTGCTTGCAGACTCATGGTCGGAATACGCGAGGCCGGCCAGTCACTTGGATCTAAGTTGGAAACCTTTGAGCTCGCGGAGGCGCCCCGTAACAATCCACTCGAGCGTGGAAACGCGTCGGTGGATACAGAACCTTGTGCGGGACCTTCAAAGGCTTGACCAGCCCCTTTTGAGAGTTGGTGTTCTTGTGATCTACCGCATTTCCATCTCATCACTGTTGGATGTTAACTGTACCAACAACATAGGGAATAAACCATTTCGATTTTCATTTCCCTTTCCTCGACTTCTTTGCATTGCATTTGTGACGGATAGATGATTCCGGATCCCGTTTCGTTCCAACTTTTTATCACGACGCTACGCTGGTACATGTAATCGGAATCAATAACTTGGGAGTAAATGTGACCCACGAACAGTGAAGTTGACGTGGCGTGTACCTTATCACAACACGTCGTGGTCATGCTCTACGGAATTATCGTTTTAAGTACCTTCAGAAACCTCGGTTTCCCAGGAATTGTGTGGTTGGACTCGGCCGAGCACTAGCTCGGTCACGTCAGACGCGGAAGGAGGAGGAGGACGGAGCAGATCGCTCGGCCCGGCTTCGGCCCGGCTCCGCGAGGGCTCGCTTAGCCAGTATCGAGTTAACTCTGCAGGCCGCGGAGAGATAAAACAGTTATCCACAATGCCCCGTTGGTCTGTAGCGCCCTCACAGGCGTTCCTGGCCACTGGGAATACTGAGATCCATCCTTCGACGGCTGGGGAAGGGCCGGAGGGAGGAGGACGTACATGACGTACATGTCCTTGTCCTGTTGCGGATTCCACACGTCAAACTTCTGTCGGATCTCCTCAAGCACAATCCTCTTCCCGTTCCCGCCTGCGATGTGGACCGAAAACAAAGAAGAGAGAGAGAGAGACACCATACGTCGACGCGTCAACACGCACCAGAAGTTTGAAACCCGTGGGTTCGTCCGCGCAGGCCTGACTATGAGATACAACTTCTCGCCCCACTTTCTCGGAGGTCCTCACAAATGCTTTCCGGTACCTCCAAGACCCACGGGATTCGACCAGTCGGTGAATTTGAGTGGGTGGGGACTTTGCGAAAAGGATAATACCGGGGGCGTCCCTGAGTGGCCGCCAGGTGCCTGAGGTTTTGGGCGAAGGACAAATTCGACGAGGTTTCCAAGGTCAGTGTCTGTTCTTAGCTGGGCACGTTATGGTCGCTTAGTTTCCGCCCAGCAACTTCCCCGGGAGGTTCTGTTCTGGAAACCTCTGTCTTCGCCTTTGTTGGGGGTTTCCGCGTCCGACTCGGGAATAGTCAACTGAAACGTGGTGGAATAGAGTCAGTCCGGTCCAGCGGCTAATCCTGGTGAGCCCCGCCGTATACTCCCCGTGAGGTTTCAAGTGTCCCGCGATGACCGATAGCTTTCTCCTTCAAGATACATCGGTGGGTGAGCAGTTTGCCCCATCCACCAGGGACCAGCCAGCCGGGCGATGACATGGGTTTGGAAGACTTTGAAAAATGTCTAGCAGAGTACCATGGTTTCGACATTGACCAGGACACCGTACGGGATGGGTAAAAGGCGGGCTCGCAATTTCACCAGAATCGGACATCTTGGAAGGAGAGACGGAGGAAGATGACGTTGTAGGTTGCATGCCAGCATCACCAACCCCGTGTCCCCATCCACCGATCATGTTCTAGCCCAAAGCTAATGGAAAGCGCAGTTGAGAAACGCCACTTAAGTCAGTCAGAGCGTATGATCGCTCACGGAAAGTGCCGTTCATTTGTTCCGCATATCATTCCCGGTTCCGACATGCACGGTCCGCGTTCAGATCCGCAGAGTGCACGCCCAAGGTTAGATAATCGTTCACTGTCGATTCCTTGACGGAGACAGTCAGGGTGTTGCCTCGTGGTTGGGCCAGTCTTACGAAAACGGGCGTATTTTCTTGCCTTCTGCCCTGCGAGCTCGATCTTACTAACAACCGCTTAGGGCGAACTTGCTCCCTGAGATAAGTACAGAAAGATTCCCTCGCCCATGCGTTCACCTAATCCCTTCAGGACGGGGAGTTGGCGAGTTTGCGCGGCTTTTTACCGATCACCGACCCGCCCCTCGTAGCGTATGAGCTTCCCCGGGTTGCACTGTTTCCAGCACAGACCTTGGGCGTCCGGCGAGTTTCATCTCGCTATGATCCGATTCTCCTCTATTCCCCCGCTTGATAAGAACGACCCATACGAGTTCCGAGAGACACCGCAGTCCAAATTGGGACACGCCGTGGAGCGATGTGCAGGCCTTCTTATACATAAGACTCTGACAATGCCCGCAACATCTCATTTTCCCACCTTCCCTTTCCTCTTTGCTGCTCTCTCGTGGCTCTCCCTCCTTTTTCCCCGCATCCGAGACGTTTCAAGTGCTGGCAGCCGTTTGCACTGCCCTTTTTGCTGAGCACCATGGAATCTGATCCCGCCAATCTCGCAAAGATCTTATCAGGGGCTATCCCCAAGAAGCATGTTGTTGAGGCATGTTCTTTCTCTCTTTTTTTCACGGCCCGGAGAATTCTGAAAATTTCACCGTCAGGCGATAATCAGTCAGAAGTCTCTCTTATTCCTGCGACACCCGACCATCTGACATGAGCTACGTGCAGCTTCGATCATGACGCTTCAGGTAAGGGGAGCTATCTCTAATCCGCGGTGTTACCGACATTTACTGATGACTATTGCCGCCAAAGCTCTACGATTGGTTGTTGCTTTTACCTCATGAAGTGGAGTACATCTGGCGTTCCTCGTGGAGCTTGTCCAAGGCACTATATCTCCTCACCCGGTACACACCGTTCGTTACCGTCGCCTTGGTACTTCGAAGTGAGTTAGTCCCTCACAGGTCGGCCCAACTACCTGCCCATTTCCTTCATTCGATCGAATATCCTCACCTGATGGTTCATTTGACCTTTACTAACTTCCTACCTATCATTTAGACCAATTCGCCTCAAATCCTACTCCAGAGCCATGCAAGAGGATTGCCCAAGCCACCGTCTGTGGGTGTTTGCTGTTCCACTTGATCTTAGTTTTCCTGACTTTGTCTCGTGCACTTTCCAGGGCTCTCATTTCTGGGGTTAGCCTTTGCGGAAGGTATGTGCAAAGAGTGAAGCCGCCAAATATGCCATTAAATTCCAACTTTGTCCGCGGTGGCAGCTGTTCTTATCATCAGAACGTATGCGGTTTGGAAGCAAGATAAACGAGTTGGAATCGGTCTCGCTTTTCTCTTTATACCTTGTCAAGTCGCCACGGGGGTACTTACGGCAAAGTGGATCGGTACAGTTACTTGTGTGTATCACGTCGATTTTTCGTGCTTTTTCCGCTCCATGCCCGTTCTCGGAAGTGTTAAATCTTTCCTTCTAGTCTTACATAATCCGTATCCGGAGATCATCCGGGGATGCGCCTACGGCGGCGGCTCGAGGATCGTTTTCGCGGGCTGGGTGATACTCACCGTTGAGGAAGGAGGTATGCTAAACACCACCTAATTTCGAGGGCTCTAGCTAACCGGAGCCACACAGTTAACCTTGCTTTGATGATCATCAGCGCGGTAGACACCTGTTAGTGCCTCCTCGATGTGTTTTCGCTGCGGAGTGTTGCTCACTGGGCTGAACAGACCGTGAGCGTACATCGAATCTCATGAACGTGGTTTACAGGGACGGTGGGCATCACTGTTGAAATGATACGATGCTATGGTTGATTTCTCCCCAGGCATTCGTTTCTATGTGTACATTTTCTGTGTGACCTTGGTCAACGTCCTCGCCACCTTGCTCCTGCCGGTACGTGGCCACTCCAACTCCCGCCTTCCGAGACACATCTGACCATATGGTGCGCCCAGGTTGACTTCGTTGGTGTCGGATCAGTGTTTGCATGCTCCACATCATTTCCCTCGAAACTCTCCATCTGACCCTTCGCTCTTTCACACAGCGTCGAGATCGTACTTCACTCGATTCTTGCTTGTAGACTTATGATCGCGATGCGCGAAGCCGGCCGGTCACTTGGATACCAGTCGGAAAGCTTTGAACTCTTGGAGGTATCCCGTAGTAATGCCTTCGAGTCCGTGCGTAGGCCCTTGATTGAAAACACGTCGATGGATTCGGAACCTTGCGCGGGACCTTCAAAAACTTGACCAGCCGGTTTTGAGAATCGGTGTTCTTGTAATCTACCGTACTTTCTTCTTGTCACTAGCATGTCAATTGTACCAACAACATAGGGATTAGATCGTTTCGACTTTATTTTTTCTTCTCTTCGTAATGTATTTGTGACGGACGGATTTTGATTTTTTTTTTCTGACTACTTATCATGACGCTACG
>Ga0307514_10002844_pt1 | contig 17330 bp, 12 predicted proteins | sample 16_EM_MG_FD_203088 | JGI IMG/M metagenome (GOLD analysis project Ga0307514, IMG submission 203088) | Populus trichocarpa ectomycorrhiza microbial communities from riparian zone in the Pacific Northwest, United States - 16_EM | ecosystem: Host-associated > Plants > Roots > Unclassified | place...
TTCGAGATCACATTTAAATTAAATGATTTAAGATTGAAACTTTGAACAATAAATATAAAACAAATCCACTTATCAAGAAGTTAAATCTCTACAGAGGATAGCTATTTTCTTATATTTTTAATATTAAAGTGAATCTAATAAAATTAATAACAATGACATATGTTCATAATTATACTGTTTGGTTCTTGGAGGTTTGTGATAAAGGCTTAGGTTGTACAATCAAATCAAGAAATTAATGGTAGTATTTTGTAGTCTATTAATGTAGAGAATATCGAGAATACATAAAATAGTGAAGTCGCGAAACCTATAGCTAGCTAGATTTAGAAATTAAATTGTCAATACTCTTAGTATCTTGAAATAGTAATTGAAATAGTATCTTGTATCGCCTGTTTTTTTTGTTCATTTAATGTCTTCAATATTATATTCATTAATTTACGAGTAGATAACCCAGAAATTATACTCTGGAATTCTTACTAATTCAATTTCTAAAACAATTGAAATAAAGTTTAGATTCGAGGAGGACATGTACTTACTGCCTGTTATGGACATGCTAAAGGTCTAATGTAGCTTCCAATAATCAGTAAAAGAGTTCAAATTTGATCATAGTTTCAAGATTTTCATAACATAGGATAAAAGAAAGCTCCTTTAACAAGTTTGAGTTATGATAGTGAAATCATGACCATTGTGATAGGGAACCCTTTCAATAGGATTAAATCTGGTTTGGGTTTAGAAATTCAGTATTTAAAATCTAATTTAATTAAGTTTTTAATTGAATTGGACAAAATATTAATATAGTCAAATCCATTTGATCTAATAAAAATTTTAGTGACCGATTAACTTAATTAAATTATATCCAAACCCCCATATGTTAATATTTAATTAAGAACAAATATAGGGTGAAAAAAATAGGATTTAGAGTACAATTTAAGTCGGGTTTTTAACTAAACTAGATAAATAATTAATTTGGTTAAATTTATTTGATCTAATTGAATATTTAAATTTAATTAAACCAAATCCAACCCCTACTATCTTGATTATTTCATTAAAAATAAAAATAAAATATTGTCTGTTTAATAAAAATAACTAATGAGTCATTAATTAACTTATAAATAGGAAGTAATACAGTCATTTTATGAGATAAATAGTCAAAACACCAAATCCCAGCTTCACTTTATCTCTATAGAACCCTAGCTATAGGTACCCCTTTTGACTTCTAAATTAAGTCTATCACAGAAAGACCAATCTATTTTGAACTTGTGTGGTAATCGATGGCTCACAAAACTGATCTATCCAAGAACACACTCTTTCTTGTACAGCTCAGGTAGGAATCGCTAAACATGGTGATGTGTCGTGGGCCACTGACACATGGTAGACTGACAAAACTGATCTATCCAAGAACGTACTCTTATACAGCTAAGCTAGGAATTGATCGATGTGTTGTGGGTCGCGGAAATTATTCGTTGAATTTACCTGTAATATGTCATATCAACAGGTAATGAGTTTCTAGTTAGCTTTATTAGTAGTGCTGGTCACTAACTTGTTGTACGCGTTTTGGAGTGTCAGATTCAGATGTAAGTTCGCGTCACCAGAACAAAACCGTGAGGACGGTAAGGTCCAAAACGGACAATATATGACAAGTTGGGCCAGTCTATTACATTTAATATCAGAGTCGGCCTCATTGACTATCTAGTAGTGCTGACGGGGTCGTCGGGTTCTTTAAGGAGAGTGGATTGTAATATCCTATATTGACGGGTGAGAAGTTGATAGCTGACATTATTAGTAGTGCTAGACACTAACCTGTTGTACGCGTTTTAGGGCGTCAGGCTCAGAAGTGAGCTCACGTCACCAGAAACAAAACCGTGAGGACGGTTAGGCCCAAAATGAACAATATACAGCAGGTTGGGCCAGGCTATTACATTATCGGCCATTAAAATCATAGTTAACTTTTTATAAATCTCCCATGAATCTATAACTCAATTGGGTTTGCCTTCAAAAGATTTTCTTGAATTCAAGCTTCTATTTTATTATGACAAATTTTATGTTTAAATTAAATTAGGGTTAAATTATGGTTTTTTAGCTATGTTTATAAATTTTCATTTATTTTTTAATAGTGATAACCACATATCATATATTTATTAATGACTCGATTAAGGATAAGGATTAAAAAAATACTTGATTTTATTCCTAAATTTATTAGGAATAATTACACTGATTAAATATATTTTTTGCCCAAATCTTTGTAAGTTCGTTTATTTTTTTCTTTTATGCCATGCACCCTCCCCCCCCCCGCTCTCAGTCTCTGAGTTCTCTGCTCCCACCCTAACTTTCTGTCTTCACAGAAACTCTTGTATCTCCTGCAAAGGAATGGAACAAGTACATCTCTTCACGAAGAAACTAAAACCAACCCATATAAGCCATACTCTTTCAGTTCCAACCCATGTCCTTGAGGCTTTTCCATTTTCTGAAGGAGTCCATATGATGAATTTTGAAGCAGTCGATGCTGCTGATAATGCATGGAGGTTTTGCTTGTCAACCCGTCTGACTGGAGCATACCCAAAACCCGTTCTTCTACGCTCTTCTTGGCATCGTTTTGTAGAGCAGAAAGGCCTTGCTCCCGAAGACAGGGTTGTCTTCTTCATGGAGAGAGATGAAGCTAATGACATGGTCAGGAGGTACAAGGTTAGAGCTCAACGAAAAGTGATGATCTTGATGGGGCAAGATGTTTGGGTCGATGTAGAGGATCTTCCCCCACATGGTCTTTGAAGAGTTTGGCCTATAAGCTGTAGCTACGAAAAGAGTCCTTCCCCCCTCCACCGGTAGTTATTCCACCCTTATACCCTATCTAGAGCCGTTTGGAAAGGTGATTGCACTATTTGGAAAAACGATACTGCTCGGTGCAACCGCATTTCCAAACTCGCTCGGATATAATAATGTTGATACAATAGATAACTCAGAATAGAATTCTGTTAAATAATTTGCTTAGCAATCAATGTCATGTATGAGAAGTATTGTATATGTTTTCCTAATATTCAACTACAATAGCTGTGTAATTAATATCAAAAAATCATCTTAATCTAATAGCTTCAACTGTTAGATGAGATCCCATTATATGATATATATTATTCTCTAATACACTTTAAATAAAAAAATTTGGATTTGAAACTTGCACAGACCTACATTATCTTGGGATTGATTTTTATCAAATAAATAGAGATAGTGGGATTTGAATTTGTAACTACTTAATTATCAAGGCTCTGATACCATATCAAAAAATCATCTTAATCTAATAGTTTAAGCTGTTAGATAAAATTTTAAAATATAATTTATATTATTCTCTAATTAATATTATATTATCGTTTTTGCTTTCAAGTTTCTTCCCTCTTTTTCTTAATGCAGTATGCATTCTCCTCGGTGTCCTGTGAGCTTAATTTGAATAGAAAGGATATGATGAAGCTATATAATAAAAACAACTCAAAAGTTGGCATCAGTCAACTTCCTTCTATACCAATTGTCTCTACCGAAGTATTGATACGAGGCTGTTCCCATTGGAGACATGAAGTGTGACGATCTCTACCTCACTTGACCGATCTCATATTTAGAAATACGATGTACATGTTTTTGTAAGAATATATTTAAAATGAAAAAACAAATCATAGTTTTAAAATTTAAACAAGGGTTGAGCCCTCATCACGCATCAGGAGGATTGACTTTAACTTTTTTAAAAATCAAAACGATGTTGTTTTTTCAAAAGTATTAATGGGTTAATAATTAGGTTTTGATCAAGTTATCGAGTCAGCCGAGGTTTTTTTCACTACTAGAAATTCGGCAAAAACCAACAGACTTACTGATAGAAATATTTTTTCTGTAATCATTACAGACAGCGTATATTCTGTCGGTCATTATGTCGGTATATACCGATAGCATCTTTCTGTTGGTATTAATCACCGATGGCCTAAATTTCGTCTGCAATTCAATCGGTATATACCGATGGACGCAATTCGTCGGTATATACCGACTGAATTGCAAACTGAATTTATAGAATTTTGAAAAATAAAGTAGTTCGCTGACGTTGGAGTTTTTGTGGGTGATTTTACTGATGGAATTGCCGATGGATTTAAAACTAGATCTCCGTACAGTGACGTGACTCTTTTCACTGTACCAACAAATTACGAATGGATATACCGACAGAATGGTTTCGTCGGTGATTCCATCGGTAAACTTGGATATATCACCACTTAGCTGACCCTCTCCTCCCCTATTTCTCCTTCTTCTTCTTCCCCATCCCAACTCTCCCCTTCCAAAATGCAGACAACCACCCCCCTTAAAATATCCCCCTCTTCTTAACACAAGTCATATTTCTTTAAGTTTTGTTGTCATATCATCCATGTTCTGATTTATTATGGATTTTATCATTTTTAAGTAAATCTAACTTTTTTAATTTTAACATTTAAATGTCAATTTTATTGTTTTTTATTGTTTTTTTAGTATATGTATTTTGTTAGTGTATATACATGTTTTAAACTCATTATTACAAACAAACTTGTAATATGAATGTATAATTAATTTTGTACTTGTTATGGTTTGTTTTAGATTTTAAAAAATTGTATTTATTTGTAAATTATTGAAACTTTGTTGAATTACTGAATTGCATGTGTTGTGATGAAATAATTAATAGTTTGTTTAACGGGTCCGTTTTTTTTTTATCAATGTTGTCGCACGTGTGCGGCGTCGCGGCGATCATCCACCACCCTCAGGTGTTGAGTGTCTATCTGAAAAATATGGGGGACAAGGAATTCTTGTCTTTTTCTATGAAAAAAGGGAATGAGAGTCACCACCTAGTATTTTGGTCACTAGAACCCTAACTAGTCTTAGAGATCGGGTACGGAGACTGGTTGCGTAAAGAAAAGGTATTAGAACCCCAAATACGCCTTACCTAAGGTAAGCTGCATTGTTTTATTATCTGATAAAAATCTAAGGTCTTGTCATGTTTTCTAATTATTGGCCTGTTTATGGTTTAAGAAAAGTTCTCCTCGATAAGGAGGTCCTTATCTTATCGGGTTAAAACCTAACCGTTCTAATGTCAATAAAAAAACTACCTTTTTAATATCAGGAGTACGTTTTACGTATAAATTTATAATCCTAAATATTAAAAGAAAAAAAATATTTTTTGGGTGTTTTTGAAATATTGGCTTAGTTCTCGTGACTTTAATAAACTAGTTATTAAAGCCAACATGCATGCTAATACATATTTTTTGAATTTTTTATTGTACTGCGGTTTGGCTGGTGGTGGCTTTAGTAGGTGGCTGGAATGGTGGTGATGGATGGTGGTGGCTGAAGGCCACGGTGGAGAGAGAGGAGCAGCTGTTGGGAACCCAAAAAGGATAATTTTTTCCTAACTTTGGATACCAATCTCTTCTCTCTCAGGCCATGAAATCCACCACTATTTATAGGTGGTGGAAGAGGACAATCTTGTCTACATTGGGGAAAACATTTAGCCCTTGATTCAGTTGGGAAAGATCCCAATCGTTGGCTCAAAGTAGTCATGGTGCACTGTCAAATCTGCACCTACATGCTGCCTGAGTTGGCCTCTTTAGACCGGCGCTGGAGCCGCTGTGTTGTCATTCGGTCTAAACAGACGATACCCAGAGGTAGAGGGATGTTAGGTGATCACTTGCGTGCAAGTTTTGTCAAATTTGGTGAAGGATACAGGCATTAAATGCACCTACAAAATAGGTAACCCAAATAACCTTTTCAGAGAAATTTGAAGAAAAAAATGAACAGTAACCAAAACAGTGTCGTTTTGGTAAAGTTCATTTCGGTCCCTTGATTTCTAATTTGTCTCTTGTACACCTATGATCGGTTTCAAATGTTTAATGTTATGCAATTGAGTCCCAGGATAAACATCAATCGTAACCATGAAGTTACGTGCCTTTTGCATTTTGGTAACTGGTTTTAGATTTATGCAATTTAACCCCTAATTGACCATAAAACTTTCAATTTCTTCAATTTTACCCCCGGTTTGTGTCAATTGAGCCCTCATAGTCTGCCGCCTTTTGCAAAATGGTCATTGACTGCAAATTTCTTTAATTTAACCCCTAATTGACCCCGAAACTTCAATTTTCTTGCAATTTTGCCCTTGATTTCAATTATTTAACTTGGTAAAAATTAAATTTGATCTCTTAAAATTCTAATCTCCTTAATTAAGCCCAAATTGGGCTCCCAAACTTAATTTTTCACCAATTAAGTTGCTAATTAAATTAATTTGACCCATTTAAAGTATAATTAATTCCTTGCACTTAATTAAATCCTTCAATTGGACCCAAATTAATTCTTAAACATAATGAAAATTTAATTTGGCCCATGATTAAATCAAATTGGCCTATTAAAAAATTAATTATGTCCTTGAACTTAATTCTTATGCAAATTCATCCAATGATAATTTAATTTGACTTTGAATTTGCATTGTTTCTCCATTTTTGGCTAGACTGGGGGACAATTAGGTCTTTAATTTCGTCCAAAAAATGCACCTTGATTTTTCCATATTTTTATAGTCCGCTTTGATATGCTTTCTCCACATTGCCAGCTTTTATTTTATTTTTTCATTTTTATTTTTTTTAAAAAAGTAAGTTTTGGGGAATAACCCAGAATTGGGTTATGACAGTTATCCCCCTCTTTACAATGCTTACGATAGGAAGTCTTGTAAGAGACTTTAGATAGTAAGTGTTGTGAAGAAAAAAAATAAGAATGAGATGATGATGGGCTCACCATATTAAGAAATGATGAATATTTTGAGGGCTGGAAAGCACACTCAGAGTAAAAATTGGAAGACTTGTCTTTTGAAATTTGAAAGATTTGAAAATGATCAAATTATCATGGGTGACCTGCCTAAGGAAAAAAATGAAAAAGAGTTTTTGAGATGGTCTCATTGTAATGAGTGACCTACCCAAGTAGAAAAAAAAAAGAGTGATCTCATTGTAATGGGTGACCTACCCAGGTGAAAGAATGGTCTCATTGTAATGGGTGACCAACCCAGATAAAAAAAGCATAAAGAATGGTCGCATTGTAATGGGTGACCTAACCAGAAAAATAAATTGTCTCATTGTAATGGGTGACCTACCCAAGGGAAAAAAAGGAAGAGTGGTCTCATTGTAATGGGTGACCTATCCAGGTGAAGGAATGGTCTCATTGTAATAGGTGACCTGCCCAAGTAAGAAAACATGGAGAATTGGTCTCATTATAATGGGTGACCTCCCTAGAAAAAGGACGGTGAGGGTTCAAAGACGCACTTGAAAGGAGGTAGGGTTAGAAAACACACTACCTAAAAGGAAGTGAGGGCTCAAAGTTGCACTCGAAAGGAGATAGGGTTAGAAAACCCACTACCCAAGAGGTGAGGGCTCAAAGGTGCACTTAAAAGGAGGTAAGGTTAGAAAACACACTACCCAAGAGGTAAGGGCTCAAAGACGAACTGGAAAGGAGGTAGGGTTAGAAAATGCACTACCCAAAAAATAGTGGCTCAAAGGCACACTCGAAAGGAGATGAGGGCTCAAAAGCGCCCTTGAAAGGAGATGAGGGCCCAAAAGCATGCTCAAAAGGAAGTGAGGGCTCAAAGATGCACTCAAAAGGAAGTGAGGGCTCGAAAGCGCACTAAAAAAGAAATAAAGGCTCAAAGGCACACTCAGAAAAAAGGTAGGGTTAGAAAACACACTACCCAACAATTGATGGTAAAACACCGACTTGTTAATGTTGAAAACAATGCATTATGATTAATATGCACGTATACTTACCTGAGAAATATATGTCCTTTTTTTCTTCATGGAGTCTTTCTTTTCTCAAAAGTTTGAGTCTTGATCGCAAACTTCGATGGCCTTTTTGCTCTTTGTTTACTCGAGTCATATTTTGTGATCTTGACCTCTGGGAAGGGTTTGATATCATTGTACTTCTTTATCCTCCAACCATTATCTCAAGGGTCATCAACTCTGCCCAACATTTTGTTTTCTTAGAAAGAGAATCATAGAGCCAGTCTTATTATGCGTTTTTGGATTGCCCCCCAGCTTGATCATGCCCCTCAAGTGTTCAAATTGGGTTTTCTTTGGGTATGAGACTATATGATAGAAGGTTTGACAAGGAGTTGTTTTCATGTATAAATTTTGGAATTTCAAAGCTATTCCAGACACAGAAATCATTTCGACATCGATTTAAAGCAAACTCATTCTGAAGAAATTCAAGTGATTCCTATAGACATGTTTTCAGAAGTGATAAAAACTTTTGTTTTGCTTTTGGTGAAAATATGAAGTGATATTTTGTTGGTCAAGAGGTTCAAACTTTAATTTAAGGGTTATAGAGAACCGATTCCAAAGCATTCATTTTATTTGCGTGAATAATGATTTGGTTCGCAAGGGAAAGCATGGCCTACATATCCAGATTGCTTGTCTCTAATCAGAAAAGGCTTGATTAGGCATGTAATGTAGGCTTGGGCTCTTGGTTATGAAGAATAGGATATTTGCAGTTCAAAAGGTGTTTAAGGGATTTCAAAACTAAAGAACATCAGTGCTTGTTTCCTGACCTTTTGTCTTTGAAATTTCTTTCCAAAATGGTTTGTCGTGCCCCCCAGTATTGGGTTTGGGCTCTTTATTTGTTTTTTTCTTTCTTCACTTGGATTAGCATCACCATATCAGTTATTTTTTTCTTTCTTCATTTTTGGGCAAACTAGGGGACAATTAGGTCTTTAATTTTGTCCAAAAATTAAAGCTTGATTTTTTCATATTTTTGTAGTCCTCCTTGATTTGCTTTCTCCACATTGCCAGCTTTTATTTTATTTTTTGATTTTTATTTTTTGAAAAAAAGTAAGTTTTTGGGAATAACCTAGAATTGGGTTATGACAAATGCTATTGCGGAGTTGTAATTTCTGTAAATTTATATATATAAATTTGTATGAACGTTGATAATTGATAATGAATATTTATGAGAAGTTCTAATTAGTTTGTTGGATAATCTTGAGATAAACCAAATTTTTGCAAATTTATTTATCTAACATAGTTAATTAATACATGTTGTCATCATAATTTTATAGAGGTTCGATAGAAGTCATGGATGATCGTTCATGAATGTATTGAGATTACCACAAGGATTGCGGAGGATAGATTATTGTAATGGGGTTCGTGGTTTTATTAATTTTGCAACATTTATTCCAAGAAATTTTACTGGAGGCGATATTAGGTGTCCATACAGGAAGTGTCAAAATAAAAAGTATTTGCATCAAGATGTTGTAATGATGCATCTTCTACACAAAGGGTTTATGGAGGATTACCTGTGTTGATATGCACACGGAGAACTATTTGTTTGTAATGAGAGCATGTGAGAAAGGGTGGTTAGGTCAACTTCTAGTGCTAGCAACGTACATGGAGTTGCAAATGACAACAGTAATCCTTACAAGAATATGGTTATGAATGCAATAAGAATGAATCAAGGTAATGTCAGTTAATGTCCAATCATAGAAAAAGAACCTAATGCAGATGCAACAAGGTTTTTTGATCTGTTGAAAGATTCTAGCAAACCATTATGGGATGACTGCATGAACCACAGTAAATTATCAGTTGTAGCACAGGTGTTCACCATCAAGTCAAATCACGGGTTGAGCGAGGCCAGTTATGACAAAATTATTGAATGGGTGAGAAGAATTTTGCCTGAAGGGAATAGGCTGAAAGAGAACTTATATGCTGCAAAGTCCATGATGAAACCCCTTAATTTAAGATACCAGAAAATTGACATGTGCCCTAACTTCTGCATGTTATACTACCTTGAAAATGTTGAGTTGACCGAGTGCATGACACCTGGGCATTCCCATTACAAACCCAGAACTGGCAAGGGAAAAACTCTCACGGCATATAAGAAGTTTGGATACTTCCTAATCACACCTAGATTGCAGAGGTTATTCATGTCACCAAGGACTATTGAGCACATAACATGGTACCAATCACATAATGCGGTTGATGGAGTGATGGCGCATCCTTCTGACGATGAAGCATGGAAATATTTAAGTAGTGTGCATTGTCACTTTTTAGATGAATCAAAGAACGTGCGTCTTGGGTTGTATATAGACGGATTCAACCCATTTGGGTCATTTACTACTCCTTATTCTTGTTGGCCGGTCATACTGATGGTTTATAACATGCCACCAGGGATGTGTATGAGGCTGAAGTTCATGTTTTTATCTATGATCATACCAGGTCCAAGCAGTTCGGGCCGGAATAAAGATATTTGTCTTCGACCGTTAATTGATTAGTTGACACAGTTGTGGTCCTTCGGAGCTTTGACTTATGATATAATGAGGAAACATAATTTGTTATGAGAGCGGCATTGATGTGGACTATCAATGATTTCCCAGCTCCTGGAATGGTTTTTGGTTGGAGCACGCATGGAAAACTAGCATTTCCATACTTCATGGAAAATAACAAGGCATTCACGTTAACAAACAAAGGTAAAGCTTCTTTTTTTTACTATCATCGTTGTTTCTTGCCAATGAATCATAGGTATGAAAAGAACAAAAAGGATTTCTTTGTTAGCAGAGTTGAAAAGGATGTTGCACCCCTGTGTCTTTCTGGTGAAGAATTGCATGATACTGTGTCAGAGTACGGTGACATTGTGTTTGGTTTCCAATCAGGTAAGCAGAAGTTTCCTGGTTTTGGTTTGACATACAATTGGGTAAAGTGAAGTATTTTTTGGTAGCTTTTTTATTGGAAGACCAATCTCCTCCGCCATAACCTTGACGCCATGCATATCAAAAAGAACGTGTTTGAGAATATTTTCAAAACAATCATGGATGTGAAAGGGAAGAAAATGGACAACATCAAGGCTAGATTGGATTTGGCATTATTTTATAACCGTAAAAATATAAAGTTGGTTGTTGATGGGTCACAGGTCGCAAAACCCAGAGCAAGCTTTGTGTTAGAGAAAAACGCACAACTATTAGTCTACAAATGGCTTAAGAGTCTGAGTTTTCCTGATGGACATGCATCGAACATATCAAGGCTAGTTAATATAGAGGAATGTAGATTATATGGAATGAAGAGTCATGACTGCCACGTGTTTATGCAAACACTCATTCCATTAGCTTTTCGTGATTTATTGCCAAATGAGATATGAGATGCACTCATGGAGATCAATCATTTGTTTAGAGATATATGCTCCAGCAAGTTGAATGTTGATTATATTGAAAGGCTTGAAACGAATATCATCAAGACAATATATAAACTTGAGATGATATTCCCTCCATCATTTTTTGACTTGATGAAGCATCTACCCATACATTTACCGTATAAGGTAAAAGTTGGAGGACCGGTCCAGTATAGATGGATGTATCCATTTGAGAGATTAGATATTACAGTTGCAATGTAATTTATAATTAAAAGTTTTTTTTATTGTTTTTTTAATTGAAAATTTTTGTTTAATTCCATACAGGTACTTGTTCAATTTAAAAAAAATTAAGAACAAGGCGCATGTTGAAGCTTCGATATGTGAGGCCTATATTGTTGAGGAGATCTCAACATTTATCTCGTACTATTCGAACCTCATTTGAGAACGAGAATCAATCGCATTCCATGGCATGATGATGGTAGTGAAATGCCTTCAAGTGGTAACTTGTCAATATTCTCCAATTCTGGACGACCGACACCTAAAAATACCATAAGCGGAAGATATTTGTCTGAAATAGAGTTTAGACAAGCACACAATTATGTTCTATTTAACTGTGATGAGCTGAGACTTTTTATTCAGTAAGTATATATACTATTTAAACTTCGTTAAGAATATACTATTTATATATTGTAATATCATACACTCACATAATTTGGAATAACCTTATAGGCATCAACAATATTTACTGTCCAATAACTCATAGCTAATCGAATCCCAAATCTTTCAATTACAAGATGAACAATTTTATACAGGGTTTATCAAATGGGAAGGAGTGTTGCTATGTTAGTGTCTTCACTAAGCCTGGGCCCTGGAAAAAAAAAGTTAAGTGCTACAACGGGTATTTTGTCAATGGATATGTGTTCCATATTGAAGAATATGGAAATGGAAGAAAGACATACAACAACGGTGTTTGTGTTAAGGAATCGACTTGTAATGAGTTTGAAGTTAACTATTATGGTAAATTAGAAGAGGTCGTCGAATTGCAATACCATAGAAAGCAGAATAGAGTGTTTTTATTCAAATGCTAGTGGTATGACACCACTGACAGAGGAATCATAGTAGATCCTTATTATGGTTTGTTTGAAATCAACTCAAAAGCTAGACTCCGCAACGTAAACAATGTGTTTGTTTTCACAAATCAATGTCAACAAGTTTATTATACATACACCCCTTCCTTAAGAAAGGACCGATCAAGAGTTGATTGGTTATCTGTTTTAAAAATGAAACCCAAGGGTCGTGTCAAGGTTGTTTAGGATGAGAACGAAGACAAAAGTGTGTGAGGTCTTTCAAGTTAGTGAGTTGGTTGAGCCATATCGAGTTACTTCTTTGATTGACTTAGAAGAAAATTCAAATTTTCATGTTGAAGATGATAGTCTTGTTGATGTTGACGTAGAGGAGTTGAATGGTGTTCTGAGCTCTAGCAGACAACCAAATATCGATGAAGATGATGATGATGATATCTATATTGAAGATTGTGATGGAGCTAATGACTATTCAATTGACGACCAAGAAGGATAAAATTCTGACTAACTATCATCATCAAGCCGACTTCGTGCAAAGCATTTTTTTTATAATGTAATATTATGGATGATATTTTGTAACACGAAATATTTATTTTATAATTGTTAACAGTTGTTATTATTTTGTAGGGGTAGTTTGTAATTTAAGTGTTTGCAAGAGGGAAAATAGGCAACACAAACAAAATCTTTCATGCACAGTGCACTCTCACCGATGTCCATACCGACGGATTTCTAATAGGTCGGTATTTTACAGAGTTAAAAAATATTTACTGGAAATGCCACAATTCCGACGTCATCACAGACGGAACCAATCTGTTGGTATTTTACCGAGAGTTGCAAAATATTTACTTGAAATGCCATAATCACCAACGTGTACACAAATAGAAAAATTATGTCGGTAATTTACCAAGAGTTGCAAAATATTTACTTGAAATGCCACAATCATCGACGCGTATGCAAACGGATACTATCCATCGATGTTTGTTTGTTGGCAAACACAATTACCGATAGACTCACTGACAGACAACGCAAATTCCAAAGGGTGGGTATTAATGCATCTCTGACAACGTGCTTTTATTGACAGACTTCAAAAATTTATGAAGGGTAATTAAAAAAAATTTAGTGTGAAATTCAAAATTTACCAACGGAATTTTGACATTTCACTGATGGAATAATTAAATGTAATATTATTTCAATAACCGTCTGTGAGTTTGTCAGTAAAATTGTGCTATAAAACCCAGTGACCTCCCATTCAGTTCATTTTTCCTCTTCTTCATTTCTTCAGCTTGAGAATCTCTAAATCTCTTTATTTTTTTTTTCCTTTCCTTTAATCTGTATTTGTGGTTCTATTTTCATCTTCAATAAATTAAAAGGTATGTATTGTGATTCAATGTAGGTAATGATTTTATTTTTTTTCATCTTTTCTCTGTTTTATTAACATTTTTTTTTTGTATTGTATATAGATAAATTCTAGAAATAAACACACTTTTAAGGTAAGCATTTTTCATTCCTAAAGTCTATAGTTTTTGTTTTTTAATTTTTTGCCTATTTTATTTTTTTTATTGCCATAATAATTGATTATCTTGTTGAATTTAAATTGTTATTCTTGAATTTATTTTCATTGTTAATTCAATATTTAGGATTAAATTTAGTTGTTTTATCTCAATTTTACTCTATTAGTGCATAATATGTGTTTAATTATTTTCATTAATTTTAATTGTTATTTGTATAGATATCAGGTTATATATAAGATTTTTGCATGGGGTCAATTAGTTATGGCTATTGTCACGTGTTTGAAAACTTTGGATAGTCTCTAGTATAGGGGAGATGCTATCGAATTTTTTTTAATTTGTTGTCTATTTTATTGTTTTTATTGCCATAATAATTGATTATCTTGTTGAATTTAAATTGTTATTCTTGAATTTATTTTCATTGTTAATTCAATATTTAGGATTAAATTTAGTTGTTTTATTTCAATTTTACTCTATTATTGCATAATATGAGTTTAATTATTTTCATTAATTTTAATTGTTATTTGTATAGATGTTAGGTTATTTATAAGATTTTTGCATAGGGTCAATTGGTTGTGGCTATTGTCAATATTTGCAGGTTTGAAAACTTTTGGTAGTCTCTAGTATAGGGGAGGTGCTGCCGAATTTTCTTTAATAATTGAATTTAATTATGTAATTATTTGTATAAAATTGTGTAGATGCGTAGAATGAAATCAACAGCTCGTTGCTCACATATGGTCGCAACTAGTTCTTCTAGCAGTGAGGATGACATGTCCTTAGGTACCAATCAAGAAGAGGCACTTGCGCTGACTTGCAATGCTGCCTCTTCTAGCGCAATTTCACAGCGTAGAGGTGGTGTGTCTTCATAGCGGAATCAATTCACCCACAAGTACGAGGCAAATTGGAAGGATGCCCTTTCAATGTAAGTTTGTTTCGGTTTTAGTTTTTTTTTAATTATAACATAATTTATGAACAACTAATCAATATTTCATTAATTTAATTTATTTTCAAGTTTACAAACATTGAGGATGCCTGAGCAATATCATTGACGTTAATCATCGATGGAGATTCTATTATTTCAATGGAGTCAGGTTTCCAGACGACATCCTGAATGGAGACCTTATATCGATGCATGGTTTCAAAGATTTCAGGTTGGTGTTAATTTCTAATTTCTAGCTTATTTTTAATAATTTATCATTACAATTGTAAATAAATTATTATTTTTATTTTCAATAAATTATTTATACACAGCACAAATTCGAGTGGGACAACGCGCATGACAATGCTGTGAGGAGGGTGTGAGAAAATCAAGCGGCAACCAGGTAACATAAAAAACAATACAATTTTTTTAATAAAAAATTTATGTTTTTAAATCTAATTTGTCACTATGGAAGTAGGTTGCGTGATTTTTAGTATGACGCACATAAATAGCCAAAAAATACGCTAGAGATAATGGTCTCCAAGACTGGAATGACGTGGCAGTTTGAAGGGATTTCAAACCATCATACATCCTAGAGGATATATGGCTGCAATATATTGAGCACGTGATGTCTGAGCGGTTTACACGATGCTCACAGTCCGGTGCCGGCAACCGGAACCGATAAATTCATGGCTCGACTCCGTTCCGTTTGCTGCACATGCAAAATGGATGCTAAGATTAATTTAAATGAAATATATCATTAATTAATTTTTTTTCTTACAGGCTACGTCTCTTAGACATGAGCCGAGCCCAATGGAGCTGTTTGTAGAGACGCATGTGCGGAGTGATGACCGCTAAAAAGGGATGCAATAGTTTATTGACAACCTCGCTCAACACTTTGTGTCGTTCAACCATTTTATTTTGTAAGTATTATTTTTCTTGAATTGAATATGATGATTTCTTTTTCATTTTCAGGAGACCTATAATAGCCGGTTGAGAGAGAGATATGGGGACGATCCTTCAACCCATCTGGATTTCGATCCGGATTTGTGAATAGAGGTAGGATTATCTGGTGGACCCGATAAAAATCGGATGTACAAGCTCTCCAACATTACGACCAAGAACTTGCAGGCAGCCCATAGTATCTCAACCGTTGGGAGCTCCCAATCAGTAGCAAGCACCCAATCTAAGGAGTGCGTGGCCTTGTAGGAACACCCGGCTCGACTCACTGGAAAATACAAGCAACTCTCAGCGAATTATAAAGAATTCCACCAAACGGTCATGAACATTACATCATAGAGGGGTGATCCATGTGGGTATTCTTTTTGGCTGTATGGTCCCGGGAACAACCAGTCTCGTCCTCCTCCAACTCCACCATTGTTCTAGTTTAATGAAAATTTTTGAAACATATTAAATTTGTAATGAATATTATTTAACTTTATTTTTATATTTTGTATGTATAATATAATATTATTCGCATAATTAGTTTTTTTACTATTAATTTATATTATTTTATATTGTTTATTCTAAAAAAGAAATTTAATACACATCACCGACGGATTTATAAACGAAATCATTTTGTTGGTATTTTACCGAGAGTTGCAAAATATTTACAGGAAATGCCACAATCACCGACATCTTCACAGATGGAACAAATACATCGGTATTTTTACGAGAGTTGCAAAATATTTACTGAAAATACCACAATTACCGACGCGTATACAGACGGAAACATTCCATCGGTATTTTACCGAGAGTTACAAAATATTTACTTGAAATGCCACAATTATCGACGTGTATACAAACGGATATAGTCCGTCGGTATTGCACATAGAGTTGAAAAATATTTACTATGTATGCCACAATCACCGACGGAATATATCCGTCAGTATATGTCCAACGGGAATTATTTTTTTGGCACGCATTTTTCCATCCGTAAAACCCTCGGTATTTATTTTTTTCCCGATAGAATGTGGAATTACGGGCGAAAGCTATTCCGACGAACTCTTTCTGTCGGGGATTTAGTCGGTAAAAAATTTACCAACAAAGTGTCTATCTCACGCTGACATAATGGGTCCGTTGGTAAAACTGTGAATTCTTGTAGTGTTTTTCTATTTTCTCTTCAACCTAGACTAGTTTAGGCTTCGGGTTGGTCAGATGCTAAGTCAACCTATCGAACCAGTCCAAGTTTTAAAACAATAAAAAATATATAAAATTTATGATTTTGACATTAATATATTAAAATATATCAAAATATATATGTTCATCCTAAATACATTTTCAAAACATTTTTTTTATTGTTTTTGGATGATAATGATATAACAGTATTTATTAAACTTGACTCAATTTATAAGATTGAGTTCAAAATTTTAAAGCTTAAAACCTGATTTGAATTGAATCAGATCAAACATTAAATTGATAAAATTTTATTGGCAATAATCTGATTGACCCAATTCAATTGAAACAATATTGTTTTACTGAAAACAATTAACTCATATAAACTCGATAATTCAAAAGTTGACCTGGTATCTTAATTAAAGTGCCGAGCCCTTTTCCGAGTCGATTCATGAATTGAGCTTGACGGCTATACTTCCTCGTCATGGTGGAGATGTGAACATATCCTGAAAGTTCAAAACTGGTGGTAATGCCCGCGGCGTATAAAATTAAATTTGTTGAGAGGCAGTGATT
>Ga0307514_10002845_pt1 | contig 17328 bp, 11 predicted proteins | sample 16_EM_MG_FD_203088 | JGI IMG/M metagenome (GOLD analysis project Ga0307514, IMG submission 203088) | Populus trichocarpa ectomycorrhiza microbial communities from riparian zone in the Pacific Northwest, United States - 16_EM | ecosystem: Host-associated > Plants > Roots > Unclassified | place...
GTCAAAATCAGTCTCGTGGAAACGCTATTTAATGAAACTTTAACTTTAGCTGTCGTGACCAAGAAAGCATAGGTTTCGTCAGCATTACAAGTGAGCTAATAGCTCACCTGGAAATAGTCAACTGATAATAAATCAATTAGAAAAAGATGATATTTTTTGTTTGAATTCTATCATTTGTATTTTTTAAACTACATGTAAATGTATAATCGGTCGGCATGGAACCTCGAGTTTACAAACTTTTTCCCGCAGTTTAGTTATTGAAAGTAATTACTCATCCATGAATTACATCCAAGAATGTATCCATGATATAAAAATAAAAAAATTCGCCAGCATTGATGGTACTGCTGCCTCCAAGAACTACTCTTCCTCTGTAGTTTGGTACGGTGTGTAAACGCGGGAGAAAAAGAAAGTGAAACAGCTCATGAACATAATACAAATGAGGGTCAAACCCCAGTTGGCTCCTCAAAATCGACAGATCATGAGCATTAGATTGTCAGTATTATTATTATTTCTTTTCTTCTCTCTCTTTCTTTTTATCTTTCAGGTATTTAATTAAATAATTGAGTAAGATACATTTAAAAGAGTTAAGCCTTAAAGTGAATAATACATCCTGAATTTTATGTTTTATTGTCGATCTTTTTTATTATATATTTTCTACTGAGATATATTCACTAACAACGCATCATGAAGACATTATTCTCTAGTGGTGAGAAACAATCACAATATTGCTCGGTATCTTTGAAATATATAGTAAGCTACTCCCATTAATTTGAGCATGGTAATTATATAAAATGGCTTCTTGATGAAATTGTGGAGACGTTATTCCCGTACAAGTAGTTTTGTGATAGAGACTTTGTTGTGTTGCATCCATTTTTATAAGAGCTTCTGATAGAAAATGAGGGACTTTCTTGTGTAGGAATAAAGCCGGGGAGAAAGGAAGAGCGAGCAGGGAAATTTAGAAACGAACTGGAAAGCTGGGAATTAAGAAAGGAAACGTAATCATCCCTTATTCCTGCCCTGTTAGACTGCCTGATCTTCTCTGTGTGTGCGTGGGAGGGGGGCGGAGAACAAGGATATTGTTTTCAAAAGTGAGTAGTACGGTTAGGGACAGGGATAAAGCCCAGACAGCAGCATATACAGATGTAAAATCTTTAATCTTTTCAACGTGTCCCACCCTCTGGATTCCTTCAAATCCTCTGGTTGTGTTAGTGTCATAAACATGGTGTCGGTTGAAGCAGAAAGTGCATATGTGATGTTTTGGACTTGGTTGTGAGCCTTCGACTATTACTGGAACTCCACTTTTAGCTTTTTGAATGATGGTGATGAGAGAGGAGAAGGGGGGAATCTAATGCTGTGAAGGAAAGAGCTAACCGAGGCAAGGCGTCAATGATTAATGGCACTGGTGAGGGATGCCAAGGACTTTCAAGGACCCATCGCACATGTGCATTTCGTGTCATGAAGTTCCATATTGCTGGATATATAAGCATGCGTTTTTGCGAGTCATATCCAATGATTCTGCTCACTCACTCTCTCTCTCTCTCTCTCTCTCTCTCTCTCTCTCTCTCTCTCTCTCTCTCTCTCTCAGTAAACGTTCAGGGTTACAATATAATCATCATCATCATCAACACCTTTGAGGTCAAAAAGAAAGAGCCGTCGCAACAAGTCGGGGACTACATTTATTAACCAAAAACTAAGAGTGGTCATACTTTCCTGCACCATCTTATAAGCGTTTTTTTTTCTTTTGTTTTTTTTTTAAATATATGTTTTTTTAATTCATTATGATATTTGTTTTGTCAGAGGAGATTGAGCTTTATAATTTTTTATATGGTTAACTCGGTTTCATTATCTGTATTATGGGTTTAGCAAATTAATCTGGTTGACACGAGTTTTTTTTGTCTTTTTTAATTGAGATTTTTTTTTCAATTTCATATTCAACAATAAGTTGATTGGGAATTAGATTTCATGATTTATTTTGGTTTGTTTTCTATAAAGTTATCTCGGTCTCATGACTCGAGTCGTAGGTCGCGGGTTTGTAGGATTAACCCAGTTAACTCCAGTTTTTTTAGTTTTTTTTAATTAGTATTTTTTTTTCAATTTCATCCTTCATCAATGAGTTGATTAGGAATTAGACTTCATGATTTGTTTTGGTTTGCTTTCTATAAAATTATATAAGTCTCATAACTCGAGTCACGTGTTTTGTGGGTTAACCCAGGTAAACTCAGGTCGAGTCATTTTATTAAGTCTTGTTTTTAGATTGAATTTTTTAAAAAAATCATCCTTCAACAATAAGTTTATTGGAAATTGGATTTCATAATTTATTTTGATTTATTTTACAAAATTATCTCAATCTCATGACCGAGGTCGCGGGTTTGGCAAGTTAACCTGGGTTGACTCAGGTTATTTTTTTGTTTACTTTCTATGAGGTTATCATGGTCTCATGACCCGAGTTACGGGGTTGGTAGGTTAACTCGAGTCATTTTTTTTTCATTTCCATTCTTCAACAGTACTGGGTTGATTAAGAATTGAGTTTCATGATTTGTTTTGAATTATTTATTTATGGTTATCATGGTCTCATGATTCGGGTCGTGTATTTGGCAAGTTGATCCAACATGTTATTATTTCAATATTTTGTTTTAAAAAAGATGTTTTCCTGAATTTTTGTGAGTCAAATTACGTTTTTATTAGTCATACATTTTGCCTTTGAACCTATCAAGTTGATTAGATCACATCGAGTCAACCTTTGCATGGATTAAAAGTTTTTTTCTACTAGAAAAATGCTAGCAGCGCCTGGATGCTTCTTTTGTATGTTAAAAAAATTGATCCAACTTGCAGCGTAACGCATGATAAGGATCTAGTGACTACTAAAAGGAAGGAGGAGGGCACACCATAAACAACTTCTCATGCCATACCCATTTGTAAGCAACCCAAAGAAGAACACAAACCTAATTGAACAAGAAAGTTGAAAACCAAAAGTGATGAAGTTGTGGAAAGTCTTCACAGAAAAATATTAACTTTCCCGGGTTGATTAGTTCTAGACCTGAGTCATACCTATAAAACAAGTCCCTCATGGAATGAGGGACACTCTGATGCTTAAGTCAGTATTTGAGTTTTTTCCCAAGTGATAAACAAGTAAAAAATTAAGAAGACAAAAATAGTATTTTTGTGTGTAGAGAAGAGATGTGTGTTCTCTGTATAATGGAAAAGTGTAGAGGTAAGTGTTCAGACCTTCTTCTCTCTCTCAAAACCTAAGAATATATATAACTTAGAAAATTTATTGAAAATATCTAGAAAAATATATGGAGAAATGTCCGAGAAAATTTATCATTCATGAATAGTATGAATAATGATGAATAGTCCATGCATGAATAGTACCATACAAATTATACTATTCATAAATAGTAAAATGAGGTGATACAAGATAGCTCGGTTAGACCAAGCAAAAAAAAACAGAGAAAGGGAGGGGAGAGAAAGGAGAAGGAGCTACCTTATAGCTCAAATGGGTTGAAAAAGTACTATTCATTTATAATGAATAATCTTAACATGTTTTCTCTCTGATACTGAAAAAGGATGGGGAAAAGAGAGGAATGAGAAAGAAAGAGAAGGAGGTGGAGCTCGGTCTAACCAAGTTTGGGGACTCGAGACTTGTTCTGAATGAGTTTTGCATAATAAATACTATTCATGAATAGTAGATATTATTCATTACTATTCATGAATAGTAAACAAGACTATACCAAGCTAAGGGATGAGAGAGAAAGGGAGGAGAAAGAGAGGAGGGGTGGAGTTCGGTCTAAATGACCATAAATAGTATGACCGAGCCTGAAACTCATTTTGAATGAGTTTTGCATAGCTAGTAAGCACTATTCATGAATAGTAAATGCGATTATATCGAGCTAAAGGATGAGAGAGAAATGAAGGAGAAAGAGAGGAGGGGTAGAGCTCAGTCTGAATGATCATAAATAGCATGACCGAGCCTGAGACTCATTTTAAATCAGTTTTGCATAGTAAGCATTATTCATGAATAGTAAACGAGACTATATCGAGCTAAAGGATGAGAGAGAGGGAAGAGAAAGAGAGGAGGGGTGGAGCTCAATCTGAACGATCATAAATAGTATAACCAAGCTTGAGACTCGTTATGAATGAGCTTTGCATAGTAAAAACTATTCATGAAAAGTAAATATTATTCATTAATAGTAAATAAGATTATATCAAGCTTAGGGGTGAGAAAGAAATTGAGGAGAAGGCCCAAGCAAGCTTCTTCTTCTCTTTTTTTTTTATTTGTCTTTTTGTTGTGTAATAAAAAAGGATATATATACAAATTAAAGAATTGCAGGGAGTGAATAATGTTCTGCTTTCATTTCACCTGCCAGTAATGGTGTTGGTTAGTCTAAGCTTGATTAGCGGCTCCACCTGCCTTGCAAGTAATCCTCCAGTGATATACTCCACTCAATGCTGCTCAAGGAGAGCGAATCATCCTCAACATCTAGCAATGCAAGGTTAAGTGTACCATACAGCGCCAAGAAAGCCAACGATAAGCATGAATTCTCATGAAAGGATCGATATTGTGGCTGAAACAATGGAAATTAACATTAAAGCATCTTATTTTAACAGTTGATTTTGTAGTGTACAAAGCCAAACAAGCATACTCCAAATTTTGTAACAAATCTTACCAAAGTGAGAAAACGGATACTGCCGTGGTTGCATTCTTCATGTATCCAGCTGCTAAGATTATAGTTGAATTGTACCTTATTTCTAAGCTGTCAAGGATTGAATACAAATATAAATATTAGAGCATTCAAGCTTTATTAGCTACCAATTATGAATTAATTATTAATTATTAATTAACAAAAACTAAGACTTGTGGCGAAAACATTGTAACTAAAATCATTGTTCATTGACAATGATTCCAGCCACCAAAAAAGTTGAAATTGGTGTAAATGGGTTCCATTTTATAAAGGGAGCTTCACCTATGTGTTTTTTTTTCTTGCCTAAGAAGGCAGATTTGACCGCAGGAATGTTTTGAATTCAAGTTGATTTTGGTCTTTTGAGCCATTTTTTAGCTTTTTTTGAGGTCATGGATATATTTATTAAGGTATTTGAGGTTTTCTAAGTGTTTTTGGTCAAAATTTAGTTGAAAATAGCTTTTTAACCAAAAAAAACCTACACCATGTTTTTTCAGAGATCTCTAGTTATCGAATTATGCATAAAGCAGATCACGCGTCATCTGCCTTGATATCTTATTTCAAAAAAAAATATAAGAAATTTAGTGATTTGTTAGCTACTCTAGAAGATTTCAGTGTCTTTTGCAGACAAGAAAGGGGAAATGTTTGTGTTAATTATATAATATTAGCAAGTATGTTTTCTGTTCTTATTTATAATTGCAAGTTGGATGTGAGAAGTTACCTACTGGGACTCTGCCATCAAGAGAAAGGTCAATGCTAAGTAAATACAAATTGGAAACAGGCAGTGAATAGCCATCCCTTCTCAGGTCATTCAGACTGGATCCAATAAATAAAGAAATCGGAGAAGGAAAAACTTTGTTGTTGTGTTCGAGAGAGAAGCAGAGATGGAGTATAGAGGCTTGATCCACCAGCATCCATTGATGAAAAATGAGGTGACGTTTGTGCCGATTCGATGCGAAGCATGCGGGGAGTTCTTCCAGGGCACAACCTACACTTGCAGCGAATATGCTTTCAACATACACGAATCCTGTGTAGAGTTGCGCAGGAATTCCAAAATCCTTACCACCAGCACCGTCTCACTTTGGTTAAGACAAATGGGATGGATCACCTTTTAATTAAATGCCTTGTCTATAGTGAAAATCATTTTGGGTTTTCTTTTCACTGTCAAAATTGCAACTTCGATCTGGATTAAAAATGTGCTTTTCAGAAACTGGCCATAATTGAAGGTCAAGATCTACTTCACCATTTAACTAACTTTCATCCATTAGTAGCTACTCAGAAAAGGCAGGATAACGATGACAATGATGGTGATGATGATGGTGTTTCCTGCAGGATATGTGGAGAACCCACCTCTGGCGCGCTATATGGCTGCGATCTCTGCAACTTCTATCTGCACCGATCATGCGCTGAGTTTCAGTTGCCAACAACACTCCAGCACTTTTATCACCCTTGTCTTCTTACTTTGAGCATCGATAAGGAAGAGTCTAACTGCAACGCCTGTGGCAATTCTTATGATTTCTACTCCTACCTCCGTGAGCCTTGCAATTTCAGGATCGAGATCAGTTGTGCACTGTATCCTCTCTTCATGGAATCCCGAGGTCAGCAACAGTTTCACCATTTCAGCCATGGGCATCCCTTGAAGCTTACGGAGATAAAGCATGATGATGAAATTCTCTGCTCTGCTTGCCAGAAGCACTGCTCAGGTCAGACATACGTCTGCTGCAGCAACAAATGCAAGTTTTTCCTCCATAACTCGTGCTTTAATTTGCCTCAGAAAATACATCACCCATTCCATCCACACCATTCTCAAACTTTATACTCGCCGATTCAACGCCAACCTAGACCAGAATGCAAAGTTTGTTATCGTTACAGTTTGGTTTCACCTACTCTTGTAACTTCTGCAAATTCGACATGGATGTTGAATGTCCAGTGATGATATCCGCCATAAAGTGCACGGAGGTCACCATCACAACATAATATTTGTCGATACTCAAGATGTTGAAAATAAACTAGATTTTAGATTCTTAAAAAATTAGAAACGGTCGATCAATTTAGTCAACAGAATACAATTCTTATTCAGATTAGAATTTTCTTATATTAGTATAATTCCTTGATTGTTTATGATTTTATGCCTATAAAAAGACTTGTAATTCAACATTATTTATAAGAACAAAAGAGAAAGAATAGCTAAGAAAGCTTAAAGAGAAACACTTAATAAAAGTTTACATCCCTTTCAATCTTTTTCTTATTCTTGAGTTCTTGACCTTACATTGTTGTGTTGATCTTATATCACACATGCCTTACTTCCAACAAGTGGTATCAAAACTTAAATTTTGAATATTTGACATGGTGAATCCAAACTTCTCACTTTAATATTCTAAGCTAACAAAAGATAACTATAAAACTTGGTGTATTCTAGTAATAGCTTGGCTAGGTTCCTAAGATGCATGGGAGATGGTTGAAATAGACCTTGAGGAGCCTATAGATAGAGCAATGTTGACTTCAGCCAAAAGGGAGGTCGTGCAAAAGGCACGAAGGAAAGATCAATAAGTACTAACAATCATCCACCAATGTCTGGATAATGTCACTTTTAAAATAGTAGCCAACACAACCATTGTTAAGTAAATATGAAAAGTTTTGCAAGAATCAAACCAATAAGCTGACAATGTGAAAAAGGTACGTCTATAAAAGTTATGTGATGACTTTGAAAAGTTACATATGCTTGAATCGGATAATATTTTAGAATATTTTGCAAGAGTATTGGTCATATAGAATCAAATGAAGAGATATGGAGAGAAGATGGAAGAGACACGTGTGCTAAAGAAGATCATACGCTTGTTGCAAATGAAGTTCTATTATGTGGTGGTCGTGATAGAAAAATCGTAAAATATGAATGTTCTTTCAATACAAGATCTCATGGGAAAATTACAAGCTCATGAGAAAATAGTCAATGAGATTCAAAAGGATGTGGGTGTACAAGCACTTTTTTCAAAACAATATGATTCTGGATATTCTCAAAGGGGTAGAGGACATGGACAAAGTAAAGAAAGAGAAGCAAGAGGCAGATTTGGAAGAGAAGGCTAAGGCAGCCTCAATAGGTCAATCGGTCACCCATATGAAGCAAACCAATCGACTAGTTACACTAATAGTGACAATCCGAGATCCAGGTTTGACAAATCAAAGGTTAAATGCTATAATTGTCAAAAGACAAGTCATTATACTAGGGATTGCTGGAGTCCAACCAAGAGGGTTGAAGAGAATGCAAATCTTGTGATAGAAGAAAAGAATGAAGCCACCCTACTACTAGTGCATAATGAGAGAATGTAAGACAAAGAGAACATGTGGTATCTAGACAATGGAGCCAACAACCACATGTGTGAAAACAAAGACAAGTTCATGGAGCTTGATGAAACAATTAGAAGTAATGTCATCTTTGTGGATCATTCAAAAGTTGTCATCAAAGGAAAATGTACGATTTTGATTAAATTGAGAGATGAAAGTCATCAATTTATTAATAATGTATATTATATATCAACAGTAAAAAAACAATATATTGAGCTTAGGATAATTGTTAGAGAAGGAGTATGAGATTAAGATGAAAGATAGTACTTTGACATTACTTGACACTAAAAAAGTTATAATCGCAAAGGTAGCCATGATAAAGTATAGAATATTCTTACTAAACATAGAGATAGATGTGCCTAAATATAGGGTTTCTAATTACCAAAATATTAGGTGATAAATCTTATCCTTTTTTTATTGAGAAATGACAAGAATTTCTTGTCCTTTCCACCCGTATCATTTCCAACAATCCTAATCTGATAGGATAATCACCACGACACCATACACGAGCGATAATTTTTTAGGAGAATAAGACATATTAGTGCAAAAAGAAGTCTGCAATTCAAAGCAATGAGAACTCCGATGTGGTGAACGAGATCTTGAGATACAGCTTGTCTGTAAATAATCCACTCTGTAAATAATCAATGCCGAATCCTCCTGGCAAAGTTCAATGGTGAAGAAGCATTTCTTTTTCATTCTATGAGGCACCATAAACAGCATGCATAGCAAAAGGATTTCTGACACTTATGAAGATCTCCTACACAATCGGTGGGTCAAGTTGAAAAATCTGAAATTTGCAGGTTTCAAAGATAGTGATGGAAACCTAAAATATCCCCTGTTATCGGACAGGTTGTATAAGCATTTTATGGAGAAGCTCTATTCTACAAAAACTTGATCACTCAGAAATTGGCCCCATTCTACAAAAACTCTGCCAAAAAATTTAGATTTCAAAGCTGAATCCACGCTAAGTCCAGGAGTGAAGAACTATTTCATCGCCATGCTATATGGGACTGTGCACAGCATGTGCAATGCCATGATCATTGACATCTCTGCAAGTCCACTTCTCAATTGATGGAACAACCTGAAAACGTTGGCTTTTGTACGATTGAAAGCTCAGTTTGCCTTGGACGTTTGGAGAACATCGCGCGCGCCTTCTTGGGACATGAGAAAAAGCTGACAGTACCATAGCAGAAATTGAGTGAAAGTTTTTCAGGTTTTAACAGAGATTTGAGCTTTGATCATCAAATATCATGTAAAAAAACCATTTTAAACAAAAATTTAAGATTTTAAGTAAAGCTTTTGACATTATTCTTTTGACCGTTTACATCACAATCACAATTTACAAGCGTTTTGGTTAGACATTTCTTTGAGAAACAAAAATTTACGGAGATTTTGAGAAGTTGTTAGTCATGGAGGATTTAGTTTCAAGGAAACCAACCATCCATCTATCAGAAGTTGGTTGTGTTTCGTTATATTTGTGTATCATTTTGGTTTTATATCATATGATCATTTAATGTATTTTTTAAAATATCAAATCTTGGATGATAATTATAAACACAATTAAAAGAACTAGGTCAGTTTAACTATTCATTAAATACATTTCTTTAATCATTTTAATGGCGACAATATTTCCTTTTAGGTTTGCATATTTAAAAAAAAAATAGAAGGGACGAACAAAAAAAAAAAGTATTATGCCCGTGTGTCTTGAACTATTTTTTTATTGGCCCTTTAAGGGTTTTTTTTGGGATTTTTTATATTTTTTTTAATTTTATCTTTTTTAATATAAGAATTTTATTAAATTTTATTATTTAGTATTGGGTTAATAATAAATATTTTTTCATGTTTTTTTTATCATGTAACAAAATAAAAAATTAATTTGATTTAAAAAAGTTTATAATCCAAATTACGGGTGAATGAACAACAATATTTTCTCTAAATAATCTATGCTATGTCAACTCCCTTAAACGTCCACACAGTAATTTAATTTAAACTTGATCTAAACAAAATATTAATTAAATCATAATTTCTCAAGTTTCAATTGTTTTAATCAGTTTAATAATAATATCAAATTAAATGTTTCTAAAATCTAGATATTATTTTTATATATTTCAAAGGTTTTTTTGTCCAAGCTGCAGTGATAACGAGGGAAATACTTGTTTAATCTAACTAGATTGATATCTAAAAAGACTTTTTTTTCAAAGATGAACATAAGAAAAAATAGCAACAATTTACGAGTCTTGGCTTTTCTCTTATTTCAATTGATTTTTCTTTCTTCAAATTTACGAGTAGTTGAGTGCAGATGCTGTGAAATTATCCAAAACCAGAGATTAAATACCCTTTATACAATGGTTGGAGCACCTTGATCAGCTGTATATGCCTTTAATGCAATTGTAAGCTAACCTGTGCAGGTGAGATGACCTCTTATCCATCTTCGTTCACTGCATTCTGTTAAGATCCTCAGCACAGTTGAAAACGTTCTAGGGCATCGTGTCGTCTCTTTACAATAAACGATGCAATTTTTTGTTTTTCTGGTCATCTTTTCCTCCTAAGACAATTTTATGTTATTTTTGTAATCCAATTGATCCTTTCCTTTATCTCAAATGTCAATAATGGTACCAAGTAGTACAGGGACCAAAATAAAGCGATACTGTAAGTAGGGATACCGAATGCTCCACTAACCCCATGAATTGACTGGAACAGGATTGGTCCGTCACCACTCTACAAGCAAACCTCTATGTCCCATGTAAAGTTCGATTATTTTGCAGAGAGGCAAACGTTATGAAACGAACATAAGGCTTTTAGGGTAAAATCACAGCCTCTCCCATCTGATTCTTTCCTGTTTATTTCAGGAAAACGGAACCATTTCAGACATTATTTATTATTACCCTCTGGAGTCCGGCAAGAATCTAACGTTAGAAGTCTCAATTTCCCAGGTATTTGCTGTTACCTTCTTCTGCTTACTCCCTTTTATATTTCTGCAGAACCCAGATCCATTTTGGATCGTAGAGGATCATAGATTATTAATCTTGAGATAATATTTGGAGTGTTGTGATCTGGACAAGATCATTGTAGATGCACGTGGGGGGCTATCCAAATCTTTTCTAGTTGATCTTTTGTACTTGAATTGTGGGTTCTTTGTGTTTTTGGAGTTGAAAAGATTCGATTTTTGGGATTGATTCTTGAATTCTTGTGGTTTTTCACGGTTCCCTTTTTGTTTCTTTGGTTTCTGTAGGTTTTTCTTTTGTTGTGAAGCAATGGAATTTCGTGAAATAGAAGAGTGTGGAACTGTGAGGAGGAGATGGGAGGACATGGACATTGATATCTTGGTGAAGATATTTCAGTCATTGACTGTGTTTGAATTAACTTCAGGCATTGCTCATGTTTGTAGCTCGTGGCGCTTGGCTGCTTGTGATCCTTTTCTGTGGAGAACTCTTGATTTGTCCATGTTGAAATCTAATTTCATCAAAATCCCATTAGAGCCTTATGTGTATGTGCATGGTCATTCTGATAAGACATTGACTCGATTCTTGAAGATTTCATTGAGTCTCAGCCGGGGAAATATAACATCGTTGTTCTTTCACTTCAATTTGTATGTGAGCGAGGACCACTTGACTTATACTGCTCAAAGGTAACTTTTTTTTGGTGGATTTTTATGTTTTAAATTTTTGTTTAAGTTTCTGATAATGTCTGTGTCCTTTCTTGGTGATGGTTTTATAATTGATATGCAATCTAAGAGTATAAGATGATGAATTTTGAATACTAGAGGTTATACTCTAGGTGATTCTAGGATCGGGGTAATTGATGATGATTGATGGGAGTTGCTGTGACCAATCTAATCAAATTTGGGAGTAGAGTTTGAAGATGAAATTTGTTAAAAGGTGGTGGATTAGATATTGAAGGACATGTGCTAATTGAATTAAAAATGGGGGAGATGTGAGAGGCAAAATGTGCATCTGATGGTTGGTTCATTCAGTGGCTCAAACTTGTTGCAAAAAGTAATCGAGTGCCCCATGAAGGTCTTGTTAATATATTTATTACAGGTTGGTTTGGGGTAGAGAGGCTACTGCAAATGATCTAAGGATGTTAATAAGAAGTCAGTGTGCCTGATTTCAGTGGAATGAGAAGAGAGGCTATCGCAAATTCTCTGAGCTGAGGAGTGGAGGCATGTGGGAATCGGGTCAGGTGAAACCTGTCAACAGAGGAGAATGAGGTAGTCCGAACTCAAAAGTTTTAAGTTAGTAATGATGTCACAACTGGTATGATTGGATGAGTTGGATATGCCCATCCGGATCTGAGAAAAGAGATAGTTGCTCCTTGGAGTTAGAAGACATGTTTGCTATGAAAGGGCTCCTTAACCTTGTAAAATGTATAGTTGGTCGGTTATGGCTAAATACAGAAGTGGTTTTGGAGGTATTGTCAACGTATCAAGTTAAAGCAATCCGCCTTGAATTATTGAAGTTGATACTTGGCTGGTATAAATAAGCTGTTAACTTTCAAAATAGAGGCCGGAAGTGGAGTTGTTAAAATGTAAGTTATCACAGATTTGGACTTGATTTGAGATGTGCCATGTTCAATGCAGCATCACCCTCCAGACTCAGAGTGACTAAGTTATACTTTTTAGAATGCTTGGTATTCAGTAATTCTATATCTGAGTGCAGCTACTGGATAGAGATTGAAAGTTTCTTGTGACAATGTGTCTTTGGAGGTAGTAGTGGTTTATAGATGAATTGAACAAGTTCGATACTTTAGATATGGTTGAGGATGATTTCTTTGACAACAATGTTAAAGTATGGAAACTGCACAGCTGTAAATAGTTATTTGTTTGGTCATAATGCAGAGAATGGTTAGTTTTGTGCTATATTATCAATCACTTTAACAAAAAAAAAGGGGTCAAGTGAAAAATATAGCTGCCTGGAATAAGGGGAATACTGGCCCCTTTGAAGTAGAGGTAATAAGGCAGTCTGAAGATATAAATAAAGGTCAAATGTATTGTTGAAACTAGAATTTACGACTGAATAAGGATTCTATAGATGTACTTCCTGGGTGCTCTTTTATAATCGATTATTTTCAGGTTTCTAGTGGTTGGACATGTGACTTTCTTGGGATAGTAAAGTGGTGAGTATGATGCTGAAAGTGGATTAGCAGATTTTACATCTGATTGTTAGCAAAGCAAATGATGGCAATTTGTTTCAGGATTCATAAATGCATCAAATAGTGGCAAAAACAGGGAGAAACACATGAATGAGGTTGAAGGAATGTTGTAGCCTTACAAATAGCATCCCTTATGTTGTTTTAGGGCATTTTAATATAATTGAACATGGTGAAAATATGAAGTGAATGGTTTCTAATGATATGATATGGCTTTTTTGAGGTAGAATGGTAGATCAAAATATAATATGATGCTTCTTTTGCTAAAAGGCTGTGTAAGGTTATGGTTGATTAGATTCAAACTATTTAGTAATTTATTCTCCCAGGAGTGTCTGATAATTGGCATGGCTGTTACTAGCACAGATCCCATTGCTGTTAGCTATTGAGATTCTTAACTAGTAGACTAAGAATACAGAGGTTAACCAAGCTATCCACTATTGTTGGTTTCTCATGCAAAGGGGGTCCTCTGTATCTGTAAAGACTTTAAAATAAACCTAAGACATGAGTACCAAGTTAAAAGATGTCAATAAAGTATGAAAAACTGTTTAATGATGTTTCAGCTGGGGCAGTTATTGCTGGGGGTCCATTGGAAACAGCTTGTAAAAATAACACTGTGGTTTGAAGGAGTGAGATGCTGAAAGAAGTTTGTGGAGTGCTTAACAAAGTTTGTGGAATAGTATTGTCCAGCTGGATTATAGTTTATATGCTAAATGTGGTGTATGTAGTTCTTAGTAGCAATTTATGCTGTAAAGGGAATCACTTATTTGTGATTGTACATGATCAATGTGGCATTATGGAGCATTCATCATAAAATAATTTTTCATGGAAGCATCACCTTTCATTTGCATTTTAATGAGCACAAACTACTTTTTTCTGTTGCGAACATCTTTTTTTTTAAATTTTAGGACCTCTGTTTTATTGCCTAGGAACAATTATCATATCATAATTGTTTAGGAACCACAGATATTGCTAACATAATTTTAAGTCACATGATGGCATGCAGCTTAGATGAAGTTTTATTTTTTTCCCTGCTCGCTGTAAGAATATAAATGTGATTTTATATGCTACTGGATGTTACATGGATGTCTTTAGTATTTGTTCTCTTTTTGCCTTTTCCCCTTCTTTTTGGAGAATAGGCAACACTGTGCCAGGGACAATAACATTTATATAATTGACTTTTTCCTCTGTCCAGGTGCCCACGCCTTAAAAGACTTGTTTTGCCAGCATGGAATCGAGTAGAGACTGTAATGATCAAAGCTATTGAGCTGTGGAAGGATCTTGAATCCCTGACAATGCCTAGTATAGTGAATTCCCCTCGTCTTGTTCAGGCAATTGCTACTAATTGCAGGAAATTCAGTGAACTCAAGATCATGGGCCCGTTTGACATTTACTTTGCTTCCTCCCTTGTTACCTATCTTCCAACATTAAAAGTTTTGAGCCTCCGATGCTCAATGCTATATAAGGACACATTGATCTTCGTCTTGGATAATTTGTGTTGCCTAGAAGTGCTCAACATATCGCATTGCCTTCTGATAGAAGTCCCACCACCTCCCGCGCCAAGAAGAATTGTTAGGCAGCTTGATAAAACTATCCTGGAGAAGGCTTCTCATTTACACGACTTCTTAGCCTGCATGAGTGACACTTGCATCATGTGCCAAAAAACAAGAAATGACGAAGGGCTCATGCGGTGGTACAAGTACGACGAAGGGCTGTGGAAGGAAGATGAGGTCAGCTCTCTTGCTCTTTGATTTGAGCATTTTAAGACTATACCAAATTATAGTGGGCTACAAGTTCCACCACTATATGTCCACGTATCCTTTTTCTTGGTTATTCTTTCACTGCATGCCAGGAACAGAAGAAGACAATGTTGAAGGAAGCAATTAAGGGCTTTCTGTCTATTTTATGTTAGTTGTGGTGATAAAATGCCAAACTCTGGGTGGTTGTGGAGGGGCTGAAGATTTGCTGTTACTGCTGATAAATGTATATATATACATGATAAATTGCATTTTTTTTAGTGGTTCCTAGGGCACCCTCTTTTTTTTATTTATGGTTTTTGTTTCCTTTTTTGAATATATAATATATTTTGTACCTTTTAGCTACCACACGAAATTATTTAATTCTTTCCCTTATCAAGATAGGAGTGTTTTGATGTGTTGCCTGATCTCTAAGAATTTCCCTGTCTACTTTTAACCTTAGATTTGTGAGATCATGAACCTTTACAAACACTGAATTTAGGCTCATCTGTTAATATAATCCTGTCAGCTTTGAATATAAAATCAAGTGATTTTTGTGGTTTGATCGTAGATTTTTGTTCATTACTTTATTCAGATGCAAGGGCTATAACTTGCGGCTTGAACTGGTCATGATTTCCTCCTACAATTTTCTCTGCGTAATCTTTGAATATCCAAGTTTTTGTCATTTTCCAGTTCAACAGTCAAATTCCAAACCCTTTAAAGTCCTCACTGTAATTGTATAATGGTGTCCATCTTTTTTGTTTCTCTCTTTTTTTCTTAGTCATGGATTGATGAGCAATTTGCATTATTCAGTTTCTTTTTTTATAGGGATTCCCATTGATAAAAAAAAAAGAGGACATAACCACCATTTGGACAAACTTGGTTGGCATTTGGCAACTACCGGTCTTACAAGGAGTTTGCTTGACAGGTGATCGAAGGATAAAAAGTTCAAAGCTGTGATGTGTTATTTTCTGATCTTTGTTTTGGTGACTTTCACAAAAGTGGTTTTTAGTTTACTTTTTTCATGTAGATATTAAATTGATATTTTTTAAGTATTTTTAATAATTTTGATGTATTAATATAAAAAAATTAAATATTTTTAATTAAAAAATTTATTCACTACAATACTATATACTGGAGTTATTTGCCATCCATTACTTAGATTGTATTTAATGATGTATTTGAAATTATTTTTCAAGATACATTTAGATTTGAAAATGATGATGCTAAAAACATTAAAAAAATTGTAAGAAATTATAATTTGATATATTTTCAATGAAAAATACATGCATTGTATTATTACTTTGATAAAATAAATAAATAAATCATACCAGATGGATTAATCATGATCATCAAAGCATTAACTTAGATGATAAGATAGCTAGTGTTATTTATGATAAGATGAGTACCATAAATTTAAAGATTACATGGTTAATAACTTAGAAAAGGGATTAGCAAGTCATAGCAAGTCAAATGTAATTATTTTTTAAATTTTAAAACTTCCATGTAAGAAACAATTTCAAGATCATTTATTTGATTTTCCATAATTTATACATAAAAATTTAGCTTTAAAGTCTCCGAAAATGTGTAGATAGATAGCTTGAAGACGTGGTAGAACATTTGCTGCAAATTTAAGTATCCAGGGGTGGTGTAAGGGTGTTTGAAAATATGGTTGAATATATAATTTTTAATAAAATTTAATTTTTTTATTTAAATAATTTTTTTAGTTTTTTATTATTATTTTGATGTGCTAATATTAAAAATAAATTATATAAAAAAATATTATTTTAATATATTTTCAAGTAAAAAACACTTTAAAAAATAATTTCTTCCATAATATCAAATATTTCTTTTAACCCTCATGATTTCACTACCCAAAAACTCAATTTTGGAGTTGTTTGGTCTTTATTTTTTGAGTGTATTTTTCCCAAATTAATACATTAAAAAAATAATATTTTCCCAACTAGAAAAAAAAAAATATTCTAGCAAGTCAATATTTTTTTTAGTTTTATTAGCGTCATCAAGATTTTTTTAATAATATTAAAGTTATAAACCAAGGTGTATTCTTAACATCTCATTCTTTATTTTACTTTTTTTTTCTTTTGTTATTGTGGTAGCCTATAATTCTTCTTTCTTCTCTCATCTGTTCCTTTAATTTTTATGTTTAGTTAATTTAGTTCTATTATTATGATTATTTCAATAATTAAACTTATTTTTATTTAATTTAGGCAAAATTTAATTATTTTTTTAGCACTTTTATTAAAAAATAAATATTATCTCTAGTTATTATTTTTACACAAAACAGATGAGATGGTCATAATAATATAACTAAATTTTACTAAATAGAAAAATTAAGGGACTAAATAAAAATATGGGCTAACAAAAAAAAAATCTTTTTTTGCTTGTGTGAGATGCACAAGTGTCAC
>Ga0307514_10002846_pt1 | contig 17325 bp, 23 predicted proteins | sample 16_EM_MG_FD_203088 | JGI IMG/M metagenome (GOLD analysis project Ga0307514, IMG submission 203088) | Populus trichocarpa ectomycorrhiza microbial communities from riparian zone in the Pacific Northwest, United States - 16_EM | ecosystem: Host-associated > Plants > Roots > Unclassified | place...
AGCCTCGATCTTGTGGTCCTGCATAGTGCTCGCCAGCACTTGGCTGTGAATTGTATGATACTCTCTGGCAGCCCTTAAGCTGGACGTGGAAGATCTGGCGAGTATAGGTTTTTTTTTTAAACTAATCATTAATCGCATTTATCCTATCTAGAATATGGCGATGGACTGCTGCTCCTGGGAATTCCCAGGTGGCCTCTCTCTCCTTTTTTATTTTATTTTAAAGAATCATTAATCGCATTCAGCCTATGTAGACTATGGCGATAGACCGCAGCCCCCGAGTGAATCTCCGGACGCCTCTCTTACCTCCACGGGCCGGTCTCTGCCCCTAAAAACCCCACCCAAGAAGAGAAGAGAAAAATAAAAAAAAGTACTACAAAATCGCGCAGGTGTCACACATCCCCAAAATTCAAAATACATCGCGCCAGTGAAGACCGCGCTGGTGAAAATAAAACCCTCCCCAAGATTTCTCCACGAAACTCGCAGGTGAAAAACAACGACCCAACATCGCAGGTAAGAGATAACCCTCTCAAAATCCTCGCTAGTGGTATTCCGGCTACCAGGTCAACGATCCCAACCATACACAGTCGTCCGGAAAAACGTCCTACTCATCCTCAGACTCCTCACTTCCACAGGATCTCTCATGTAAATCACGAGGGAGGCTGCCCCCTAAACCCCGCCTGTCCTCCCTCAATAACCACCGAATCCCCACTAGCTTCAGCCCCCTGTTATCCTCTTCGACCCACCTCCGCATGGTGCCTGTCTTGTACTTGAGTGGAGCCGCATGCATGGCCAGAGCCCTTGTGGTCGGTGGTCTCCTCGGGGTAAGTGCCCTCCTGACTCCCTGTGATGGCGTCTGTTCGAATTCCGGCTCAGGCATCTCCGGTTTTGTGCCTTGCGGTGCTTGATCTCCCCTGTGTCCTTCCTTTTGGCCTCTCTCTCCTGCACTGGCCAGTCCCTACCCTCCCCATTCTATCTACAAGGTTACAAGATGAAATCCGCCACCCCCTCGCACCACTTCTCATCTTCCCATATCTGCTCGCTCGAACGCCCTCTGCCATCTCCTACCCAGGGGCACCTCAGTAAATGCGCCGCATTCTGTGGTGTCCAGCCATCACATGCGCACCACGGTTCATTCGATTTCCCAATTTCGTACAGCCACTGTTGCTGAGGGCCTTTGTCTGTCATCAGGTACACTAGCCCCTTCAGCACTCTCGGAGGCCGAGCATATAGGTCTGCGAGCTGTTCTGCAATGTAAGTGTCTCGGCAAGGAATGAAGTACTGCATCTTGGTTAATCGGCACACTACGACCAGGACCGCGTTGGATCCATTAGACCAGGGAAGGCCTATGATGAAATCCATGGCGATGTGACGCCAGGCAGCATTGGGGATTGGCAGTGGTCTCAGGACTCCGGATGGTGCATGGCAGTGGCAGTGGCACCGGTCTTCTCAACGGGCGGGCTAGGCCAGCCACAAGGACGGCCGGAAACGGCCTGGACGGTGTATGGTTCAGCCAGGGCCTCGCCCAAATAACCAGGCCGCGCGAGTTTTGGCCTGGACTCGCCTGGACGGCCTGGACCGCCTGGACCGGCCTGCATGGCCTGGGCTGGCCTGCATAGCCTGGGCTCGGGATGTCTTGAACACAATGACCAACACCGAATTTTCAACACACTGATAGGTCGCTACATATCAACGACGAACGTGCCCACACCGAATTATTATCACAATGATAGGCCGACACATTTTACATATATATATGTATACATATACATCAGACCTACAGTGCCAGTAGTATTACCACCTAACCCTGCCGGTATGGCCTGGACCGCCTGGACCGGCCTGCATGGCCTGGGCTGGCCTGCATATGGCCTGGACCGCCTGGGCCGGCCTGCATGGCCTGGGCTGGCCTGGTTTGTGGCCTGGCCCGTTGACAATACTGGCGTCCATGGACGCTGATGTGGGTCAAAGGACACACAGGAGTGAAGGGTAACGAAGATGCGGATGCGAGAGCGAGATGGGAGGTGGAGATGGGGTGGAGAGTGCAGAAGCCGGTTATTGCCACGCCGTGGGGATCAAACAAGAATTCCCGATATTCCCCACTGCGCCAGCACATTTCCGGTGGTCAGCGAGAGCGGTGAAAGGTCTCGTATATATGGTGACCGACAAGGGTCCACAACAACAGTGGCTGTGGGAAATCGAGAAGTCGGACGAACAATGGTGCGTATGCGACGGGTGGACACCGCAAAATGCAGCACACCTGCTAGGATGTCCATGGGTAGGAGATAGAAGAGGGGGTACAAGTGAGCAGGTGTGGGAGGATGAGAAGTGGTGCGAGGGTGTGGCAGATTTTGATGTAGACGTGTCGAGGGGGTATGTGTAGATAAATATATGTCGGGGAGGGCAGGGACTGGCCCGTGGGGAAGAGAGAGGCCACCTGCAGTCTCGCTCCCATCGGGAACAACATCAACGGCACAAAAGAATTTTTGGAACACAGCAGGGGTATGTGTAGATATATATATATGTCGGGGAGGGCAGGGACTGGCCCGTGGGGAAGAGAGAGGCCACCTGGTAACCCCAGAAGCTGCAGTGCATCGCCATACTCTAGATAGGGTGAATGCGATTAATGATTCTTTTTTAATAAAAAAAAAAGAGCAGCCGCTGGGAGTTAATGGTCACCAAGGAAGCCTTCGGACGGTCGCAAGGCCCTTGGACGAGCAAGTCCGATGGCCAGAGGCTGCTAGAGTGCAGTAGATATTGTGTACTTGATATCCTTTGCTTAGACATGTGTGGCTTGCGGGCTCCTACTAGTATGTTATTGGGTTGTCAACGCGGTAGCTGATTTAGAACAGACTGTTAATTTGTTCATTCTTCACAGTTCGGTACTGCCACTTGCATGATTATTTTATCCACCGCGGATCCATCTTGACTCCCTCGTTTGATATGATTACAGTATGCCTAGATAGCTAACTTCTGTTCTATGGAACTCACATTCCTCGGGTTTAAGGTACAGACTGGCTTTAGGTAAGGCCTCTAGAACTGTTCTGACATGAATCTTGTGCTCCTGGAGAGTTTCTGAATAAATGAGGATATCGTCGATGTATGCAGTGCAGAAGTTATCAAGAAATCGGCGGGCATCCGACAGGCCTTTCCAATACATCCGAAGCCACCAGCGCACATGAGATGGGCAAGGACTGCGGAGCAGGCGCATGAGGATGAGGGGGGTGCGCGGCCGTGGCGAGGTTCACATTTTTCTCTTTTTTTTTTTTTAAAGAATCATTAATCGCATTTATCCTATATAGAATATGGCGATGGACTGCAGCTCCCGGTGTACCGGGTGGCCTCTCTCTTCCACGCGGGCCAGTCCCTGCCCCCCTCACTATCTACAGTTACATGATAAAATCTGCTACCGCCTCGCACCACTTCTCATCCTCCCACAGCATCTCGCTTGTTCAGCCTTTCCCATCTCCCACCCACGGGCATCCCATCAGATGTGCTGCCGTCCAACCATCACATACGCACCACGGCTCCTCGCATTTTCCAATCTCTCAGGGCCATTGCCGCTGGGGCCCTTTGTCCGTGATCATATATACCAACCCCTTCACTGCCCTCGGGGGCCACTTCATATGCGCCGGTGCCTTAGGATATACTGGGAATTCTTGTTTGATACCCGCTGGCGTAGAGATCTCTGTCTCCTGCGTTCTCCGCCCCCTCCTCACTGTCTTCCTCGCTTTCTTGTCTACTTCTTCATTTCCTTCAACTCCGTTGTGCCCCTTGACCCACATCAACGTTCTGGGACGCTCTTGCATTCTTGCCACTAAGCCCTCTTCTATCCAAGACCGTGGTCGCGTGTACCGTAGGTTCTGTATCCGCTTTATCACCCCCTGACTGTCTGATGCTACCACGTCTTTGTCCTCCCACGCCAACAACACTCCTATCTCCTCTGAGCCCGTCACTGTTGCCCACTCTCCGAGGTACACTCCTTTCGTTCTAGTGGCGCCTGCTGCCCTTCCGTCTACCCTGCTCCCGTCTGTCCACACTTCCACTTCTTGTTCGACCAGCTCCCGTACTGCCACCCCTGTTCCCCCATCTGCCTCCGTGCCACACATCCATCGCAACTCAACGTCCTCCCCCATCGCTTCTCGCAGTATTGGTTCTGCTCTTGTTCTCAATTCTGGTAGATACCGAGAGTATACCGATGCTGCCCATCGAATTCTTTTGTTCCTCATTATCACCCCCACGGCGAGGTTCACATGTTGGTGTGGCAAAAGGGGATGGGGTTCATTTGTACATAGCGTAGATAGTGGGGAGGGCAGGGACTGGCCCGGGAGGAGAGATGCACCCGGGAGGCCGGGAGGCTGCAGTCCATCGCCATAGTCTAGATAGGCTGAATGCGATTAATGACTCCTTAAAAAAAAAAGAGCATCCTGGCCCGTTGAAAATACTGGTTGGATGCGAATTCCGCCAGATGGAGCCAGGCTTCCCAGTCATCATGCAGGTAGTTCACATACGCTCGGAGGTACTGTTCCAGGATGGCATTGCTGCACTCGGTTTGTCCGTCAGTCTGTGGGTGGAAAGGGGGTCGGTAGGAGTGCTTCGATCTTGAGGATCTTGCATAGGGCTCGCCAGAACTTGGCTGTGAATTGGGTTCCTCGATCTGATACGATACTCTCTGGCAGCCCATGGAGGCGGAAGGTCTGGCGGGCATATAGGTCTGCGAGCTGTTTCTTAGTGCAGCGGTCTCGGCAAGGAATGAAGTACTGCATCTTGGTTAGTTATCACACTACGACCAGGGCCGCGTTGAATCCATTAGACCAGGGGAGGCCTATGATGAAATCCAGACGCCAGGTAGCATTGGGGATTGGCAGTGGTCTCAGGGCTTCGAATGGTGCATGGTGGCCAGTTCTGGATCGTTGGCAGGTATGGCAGTTACGAAGGAACTGGTCAACGTCCTTGTGCATCTTGGGCCAGTAATAGTACTTGGCAAGGAGCTCGAGTGTCTTGGATTTCCCTGGGTGCCCGGCTGCTGGTGTCTCATGGAAGTCCTGAATTAGTCGTAGCTTGAGAGATATATAGTCTGGCAAATAGGTCCGCCTGCGATAGGTATACAAGTCCAGCGTCCTTACCATCTGTACATTCGGCGAGGGATATCTGCTTGGACCTGGTTTTACCATCCCGGATATGCTGTAGGACCTTGGTTGGAAGCGAATCTTCCTGGTACATACTCTTGATTGAAAGGTTCTTCGAGACTTGTTGGTGATTCTTTAACAGCATTGAGGGCCAAATTTCGGGGCTTAAGGATGACCAGACGCTGAAATTGGAGCCGTTCACCCCCCCCCCCCATAGGGCCTGCGTCAGCGGAACTGTTCTGCAGAGTTGAATGGTTTAGGATAAACCAGATTAAGGATTAGGTGTCCGTTTGGTAAGCCGTTGGTTGCTACACTGGTGGATTTCAAAAGAAGATATGCATGGATGACGTTACTTGAGGCCATTGTGGCTGTTGAACAGTAGGTACCCCTACTTAAGCGGTATCTAGGTAACCCTGGACCAGGGATGTGATCTGCATTGCACTACTCCGTACGTACCTACATAATTAGGCACTAAGCTACAGTCTGATTCTCTATCCTGAGCCCTTGCATTGCTACAAGGAGGTAATATATGTACATCTCATGTCATACTGCTACATGCATACAGCGGCTGGGGTTTCACAGGAGTTTAGAGTAAACAATTGCGTCTCTTCTGGAATACCGGTACATAGACTATACATAGAGTAGATAGCAAGGAAAAGAGATTGATATTGACACCTGCATATTCACCGGAGCTTGTACGGAGATGACGCTCGATTAGGCTAGCACTCTCCGGCGAATTGAATACTGGTACTACCTCCCTAGGTAGGTCATACAAGATTTAGAGATATCCATCTGGACATACTGTACCTAGTTAACCTCAAAGAGTGGTCTTTTTAACCTTACCCAGTACCAGGGCCCTTGTGAATATACTGAGAATGAAGGAACCCAGGCAGGCCTTGCATTTGTATTGGGTCTGGTGTTAGGTAATAAGTAGTATGCGGCATCTAGGTATCTTGTATAGGGCATAAAACTATCTTTTCTTCCGGTTTTGCTTCATTTCTATTTCCCCCACGACCAAGGTTTCAATCCTGTGCCTGTCGTTTCCGTCTCTCCATGGCACAGTAACTGGCGCAGAACCACGGGTTTTTCGATTGATCATTGAGAGTTGATGACTCTCATCCTGAATATCGAGGCATGGCACGACAAGCATCGAAGGGGAATTTACGGCGGAAGACAAAATATGTACTACCAGCGTTGACGGCGACACTAATTGCCAGTCTTCTAGACTCAGGTGTGGTCGGACAAGGCACGCCTTTGTGGAATCCAGTTGAGACAACTTGCTATCTACAATCTGGGCAAGGGACTCTTGTGGGAGATAAAATGTTTGTTGATGGAGGTGAACATATAGATTTCTCCGCTGTGGCCGAGTGGCAGAGTGGGTTTTTGATTTACATTTGCACTGTACTGTTGCTGATTTGTTTAGATAAACATTTATGGGAACTTGACCTATCAGCCAAATTCAACACCTTGAAGCCTCCATGGACAGCACATGTCAAACCAGACGATTGGAATAGGCATTATAATGGAGCATTAGGAACTTTATGGAATTTGGGGGATGACACATTTTATACTTTAGGGGGTATTATGAGTGCTTACGAAGGACCTCCCCCAGGATATCGCATTTGGGATCCTTATTTTACAACAATGAAAGCTGGAAATGGTTCGACTACATACAAATTCCAACTTCCCCCAGCAGCTATTCATGCATACAATACAACAACTGCTAATTGGACAGCCATTTCCCTTCCGTCGAACATACACCGATTGACTCATACTGGATATACGCAGTCGAGGCGTAACAAGGTTGGTTACATGCTTGGTGGAGTTCCAATAGTGGAACAGGAAGATGGAGGCCTCGGGGAAGATTTCACTCACACAGTTGTCGAGGACCGTTGGAAAACTACTCTATCAGCGTATGATTTTAGGAAGAATACATTTAACATTTCTGTGCTACCACTTCAAATTGGCCCTGTGGCCTTTGTGGTGTTGCACAGCTTGGACAGGGTTGGAGACGAAGGAGTGTTGATTGCTTTGGGTGGGCAACGCAGGCCGAGCTCCACATCGTACTATGTAAGTTATGGCTCATGCCTTTGGAATTCATCTGACTTCAAAACGAAATCGTCAAATTCGGCTCGTACTAACAGTGCTCCGCGTGATACGCACCAAGTGGCCGATGCATGAGATATGGGTTTATGATATAGCTAGTTCAAATTGGATGCAGCAGAATGCTACAGGCAGTATCCCTCAGGGTAGGGTCGAGTCATGCTCGGTTCTTGTCCCAGCTCCTGATCTCTCCTCTTACCAACTTTATATATTTTCCGGGATAACAGCACCAGGTATCTTTCTTCTGGACATGTACGTGCTTTCAATTCCAGCGTTTGTCTGGACAAAGATTGATCTTGTCAATTACCCAAATAAGTGGGGTATTGCGAGAATGGCATGTATGCTTACCCGCCGTGACACATGAACTCTGCTCTAGCCCTATTCCCTCGTGACTGACAGTGATATATATAGGTGGACTCTACGAGGATCGGCAATTTATTATTGTCCCTGGGGAGGTGACTGTCCGCACCTCTTCAGGGGTGAATGATAACTTTCTACGTTGTAACATGAATACTGCTGTCCATGTTTTTGACACATATGATTGGACATTTAAAACCGAGTTCGATCCAGATAATAAGGGCTCTAAAGTGCCACCTATGATAGTCAAACTCGTTGGTGGAGGTGCAGAAGGGAATGCCACCCTTCGGGAGCCAAAAGATGGATGGGGCACTGAGAAATTGGGCCAGGTCTTCCAGATCCGAAACCAACTGCCTGCAAATGTAGACGGTCCGGCCAATTCGGCCAACAAAACAACATCAACCTCAACGGATTCCCTGCCGTATCAAACAAGATATGGAGATCAACAAAACACGAATGGAGGAGATATAAAGGAGTCAAAAAGCAACAGTGGAGCCATTGCGGGTGGTATCGTTGGTGGGTTTGTCGGTCTTGGCCTTCTCGGATTACTTTTCTGGTGGAGGAGGCGTCAGGGTGCAGAACAAACGGCACTACCTGAGCTAGGTCCTCATGGCTATAATGAGGCTTCACAAGAGCTTCAAGCATACGGGCCACCACAAGAGCTTCAAACATACGGGCCACCACAAGAGCTTCAAGCATACGAGCCACCAGAGATGGGCGAAATCAGATACTATGCCCCTGCAAAGCTTGCCCTGGAGCAGGAACATCCCGACCCCGAGGGCGTGGGTAGGGATGCTAATGCACCCCCCGCGTCAGTGTATCCTATCACTCCGGAGTTACAGCAGCAACAATAAGTGAGTCCATCGTTCATGCCTCCAATATCACCTGTGCAGTCACTGATTCCAACAGTGAGAACTGGGCTGATAATGGGAGCAGCCGGTGGGAGTTAATGGTTACAAAGGAAGCCTTCGAACGGACGCAAGGCCCTTGGACGAACGATTCCGATGGCCAGGGGCTGCTAGAGTGCGCTAGATAGATATTGTATTTGATATTATTTGCTTGAGCATGTGTGGGTTGCGAGCTTAGAATTGCTCCCATATTATTGGGTTGCCAACGCGGTAGCTGATTGAGAACAGACTGTTGATTTTTCATTCTTCACAGTTCGGCACTGCCACTTGGATGATTATTTTATCTACTGTGAATCTATCTTGACTCCCTCGTTTGATATGATAAAGCCTAGATAGCCAGTTTCTGTTCTATGGAACTCACATTTCTCGGGTTTAAGGTGCAGGCCGGCTTTAGATAGGGCTTCTAGTACTGTTCTGACGTGAATCTTGTGCTCCTGGAGCGTTTCTGAATAAATGAGGATATCGTCGATGTATGCAATGCAGAATCGTCAAGCAAGGGGTGCAAGAAATCGTTGATAGATCGTTGGAAATCAGAGGGGGCATTGGTGAGACGGAAGGGCAATGCCAAGAACATCTGGTGCGAGACTGGGTTTGCCAGTACAGGCTATAAGGAAGTGCAGAAATCCGTAGGTAGTCTGGTTGGCACAAGCCGCTCGCTCCGTAAAAGAAATCCGGCCAATTTCTTCACTATAGCATAGCAAGGTTTTCATATAGGGAGTAGTCACGTGATTAAATCAGCGGGTGGGAAAAGGGGAGAATCTTCAGTCGGTCCATCAATTTGTCGGGTCAGTTTGTACTTGTATCTACCTATCGCGTCAATCTACCTATCGCGTCAATCTACCTATCGCGTCAATCTACCTATCGCGTCAATCTACCTATCGCGTCAATCTACCTATCACGTCAATCCACCTATGGTATCATGTCGATCTACCAATCACGCCAACCTATTACTCTATTTACCTTGTTCTCGTGCCCAGACTCTAAACCTGCGCTGCCGCCAAGACAATTAATAATTGTGCGCGCTCCCAAGGCAGGAGATATTTACCTCAGTATCTGGCGCAAATTTCATTATATAAAGTATTTTTTACCTGTAGCTAAATTAATAAATCGCACAAGGCACTTCACTTCCACTATAGCCCTTTTTTAACTATAGCGAGGGCGAAATAGCTGTGTGCAAAACAATCCGTGGCGGGGCTTCCGTATAGGTAGCAGGGTTTTCTGGATGTCAGGATTTCTTATAGCAAGCAATGTAATATATGGTGCCGGCAGTCTTGAGGGTACGATATAGAACATGCATCCAGGGCCTTCGTCAGCACGGATTTATATTTTTTTCTTTGTTTTATGTGATGCGAAATAGATTACCATCCACAAGAATAATGCCTCCGCTCAGCAAAAAAAAAAAAAAGCATGTTTTGCTTCTACCGCAAAAGTTTATGAAGTTAAGAAAGCTCGAATCCTTGATGATATTTACTTTGATAGTGAAGAAGAGGACTCAGAGCTTGATAAGGGTCCTAGAATTACAGCTGTTAATGAAAAACTAGGCATAGAAGTAGATACTGTACTTGAGCACGTTTGATGGCTATAGCTAGTAGTATAAACTCAGACATACTAGCAGACTCAGAATTCCTACCATACATTAGCAAAAAAAAGTTCGCATCCTGACGCCACACCCGGCGTCGTGACATGTTAACTCCGTCAGGCACTGTGGAGGGACGAGTTCTCTGCTCTGATCTGATCTATTCCACACAACGGTGATGATGATGATGATACAAGACACGCAAGATGATGATCATGCAAGACACAAGATGATGATGCTGATGCTAGACGATGATAGACGATGATGATGATGATGATGATAGACGATGATGATAGACAATGATGATGATGATGGAGGAGGGAAGTGCCCGTATCCTCTGAACTATATCCTCCACGAAGGACCACGCCAAGCCTATCACTTCCTAACTAAGTTCGTTCCCACGTGACAGCACGTTACGGCGCCCTGATACACTAGGGGTGGTCAATAACCTCAGAACGTCCTTTCTGTACTCTTGTGTACATATGCGTGGCGCTACACGTGCAGGCGCTTACTAACCAGAAGAGGCAGGAGGTTGTTAAATTGCAACCAATATGTTACGTAGATGTAGTGGCTGAATAATCAGCATAATCCATACTACCATCCTCTACAATCAACCAGACTACCTCCACAATACCACACATAACCAAGAAGTCAGTGGCTCAAAAGAGTATTAAAAGTAGTACACAAGTTATTGCTGGCTATATTGCACTGTCAAAATCTAATAATAGAAGAAAAACCATGTGGAAGCATCTTAAAATGCTTGTTAATGTGCAAAAGAATGTACATTTCTTCTCCACAGCCAAACCCGCACCGCACCTAGCGGTCCGCATCCTGTCTAACCTTCTTCCTCTGCCCCCCCAACGAGTCATCCTGGACGCCCGTCCTCTTTGTGCCCGGTTGCGAAATATCATTATCCTCCTGACTGACTCTCCTATGTGGATACTCGATGGGAGCAACCCCCGCCGCGGGCTCAAACGCATTCAGTGACAGCTTTGCACCTTCTGAAAAATACTTGTGTTCCAGTGCTTGGCTGGCAGTCAGTCTCTTGACTGGGTCATACTCGAGTAACCCCTGCAGCAGCTCAAACCCGAGTTTATTCGTCGCGCCGGTCTGGGAATACCACGCATCTAATTGTGGGGGGTTGGGTTTAAACCCCTGGAGTTGCACGTAGTCGGGTTGTTGGTGGATAGTCGGCCAGCGTTCTTTCGACGGTGTACCCAAGATCTCGATAATCTTCCCCATCTGATTCCGCTGAAACGGTACATTCTTCTTATTATCTATCTTGGCCTCCTCGCCTTTAAATATGGGGCGTAGGGAGAGTAATTCTGCGAATATACACCCCACCGCCCAGAGGTCAATCGCGGGGGTATAGTGCTTACTTCCGAGGAGTAATTCTGGCGCGCGGTACCATATCGTCACGACAACCTTATCGACGCTAAACAGGGGCTGCAGCGGTTTCCAGAATAATCGGGCGAGACCGAGATCACCGATTTTGACTTCGCCAGAGGCGGTCACCATGATATTGGCGGGCTTGAGGTCCCGGTGGAGTACCCAGTTTTGGTGGAGGTAGGATACGCCGTTGAGGAGCTGCCAGAGCACGGACTTGACTGTGGGTTCGGGAATAGGGCGGCGGTCGGGGTGTGAGTGGAAGTGGATTATTTGCTGTGGGGGGAAAGGGGGGTTAGTTATTTGAATGAGAAGCTTGAGAGGGGTTGAGTGAGGGCGTACGAGGAGGTCATGCTCGGCATATTCAAAGACCATGTATATACACTTGTCCTCTAGTATTATCTCCACAAGGTGAATTACATTCTCGTGGCTCAACTCACTACATAGCTATACACCGTATTAGCCCAATTTATCCCCGCTATCCCTCTCCCACACATGACTTACCGCCATCTCACGTATCGCACTCTGCGATATTCCCGTATACGACACTTCTCCCTCCTTATCCGGTTTAAACCTACCCCAGTTAGCATCCATAGCCAGCTTAACCAACCCACCCTCGGGGGAATATATACTTCTTAATCGCAAACTCGCCCTTATTCTCCGGATCTTTACTCTTCGCCTTAAACACCCTCCCATACGTCCCTGAGCTGATAAAGCCTATAATGTGATACTTTTGCTGGATCTTCACTTTGGACTGGTAGGGTTGGGGCGGCATCCTCCTTTCGACCTTGGGGGGTAGGGGTGTGATGGATCGGGATCGAGATTGAGATCTAGTGCGGACGGAAGCTTCACGGGAGGTTAAGGAGGAAGTTGTTGCACCAATGGATATTTGTGGTGGATCCGCAGGCAGAGGTGTCGGTGGGAGAGGGGCGGCGATGAGTTTGAGGGTGACTCGAGCTGGGGCAAGGGTGGCTTTGGGAGGTTTCCTGGTTGTGGTAGGGATTGAGATGTTGGTATTGGTGGCGGTTGCGACTTTGGAATCGAACGCTCTTGCTCGAGCGCGCGCGATAGCCGAGTCGTCGATGCTGCTGGTGCGTTTCCTATGAGATCTCGCAGGTATTGGGTTTGCAACTGTAGTCGTAGTCGTAGTCGTAGCCGTAGTCGTCGTATTCGCAGTTGAAGTTGGTGATGCTGTGTGCTTTGAGGAAATAGTCGTCGGAATTGCAGCAGTTTGAAGTGTGTTCGTATTAATACCCTCACTCCCAATCCCAATCTCAACCCCAATCCCAATGCTCTTCTTTTCGGCAGCAGCTACTCCTGTGTTTATCGTCGGCCAAGTTGTAGCTAACGTTGGATCTGCAATAGCTGCAGCTGTTAATTGCACCTCCTTCGCCCCCCTGATTGGATCCACAGATAAACCCTGGTTCACACCTGCAGTTCCACGAACAACCCCCGTACTAATAGGCCTAACAACAATCCTGTCACCAATCGACTCCCTCCTCTCAAGAATATCTGCTGCTGCAGCAGATGTGGCCAGTGCTGTCTGTGGTTTTCGGGGTTTTCCAAGTCGACGAGTCCCTTTCGGCGGCATCGATAGCTACCTCAGTAGTTTCAAGACAGAATGTATCGATATCGTATTACCGGTTTTGTCCCGGAGAGCCCGATTGCACTGTAGAGTAACTGGGCACTGCCCTGGAGAGGGGGGGTTGGTTTGGTCGCTGCCCGAAGAAAGTAGGCTAGAAACCTCCGCAGCGTCGTAGAAGCGCAAGGCGGGAGTTCAAGTCTCGTACCGTAGATACCGCAAGCTGTAGGAATCCGAGACTGCAAGATATACGATAGATCGATCTTGAGCTCCAATAATATAGGCTTATCCAGGCTTAGTTCTGTGTATGAACAAGCCGCACCCAAGCAATGAAAGGCATATATAGGGATAGGAATAAGGTTCGTTTGTCTCGCCCATATGGCCTGGGCACAACACGGATAGAGCTCCAATCGGATAATACGACCTAAAACATGTATATATTTCGTGAGACATGCCCTAAAATATGATTTTTTGTGTATATACTCCTGTATCATGAGGGTAACTAACTATACATTAACTATCATACAAATGTCTAACCCGCCAAATAACGCCCACAAGTAAATCTACAACCAAAAACGCCGGGTAGTCGTGTAGTCGTGTGGCTGTGACCTTTTACTATCTTCAAGTTCTTCCCCACCACCACCACCACCACCACCACCAAATATTACATTCAATATTGCATCTACAGCCCTACCTTCCATCCCTCGACCCCGCCGCTAGCTCCACTGGGGTAAGCGGAACTGCTCCCAACTCTGCCGGCGAGCTCCTACCCGACTCAGGCTTATAGCCCTGCGCAGGACCCATATACATGCTTCCCACAGGCAGCATATTCGGTGGGGTATAATAACTCCCAACCCTCGCACCCCCTCTCGAGTAGTCATAATAACTTGCCGTAACTTGCTGCACCCCCACACCCTCGCGACCATACAGCATACTTTCATGCGTTCCCGGCTGATTATATCCAAATACTGCCTGGCCCTGCCGTTCCACTTCCTCCTTCAGTGCACTAGGCCCACCCCTCTCATTCCGCCACTTCCCAAGCCAGTAGAATACAAGCCCAAAGATCACCACCGTGGCAACCGCACCGAGGGAGACTCCAACAGTCGCGCCGGTGGAGAGGGTATTGTGGGAGTTTCCCTTGGAAGAGGAGGGAGGCGAGGAGGATGGCTTATTAACTGCTTCGCCGGGGAAAGGCTCTCCGGGGGAGAGCTGATACTGGGCTGCTTTTGAGTTTGCGATGAAAGTGGAGAGGGGCTTGTCAGGGGAAGGGTTGATTACGCCGACCATTCCCCAGTGATTGCAGGCGTCGACACTGGAGCAGTAGAAGAAGACGGGGTCGGCTGTGTCAACCTTCCAGGACCAGGTTACGGGCTGGTAACGAGTGATTTATATCAGTCTCAATGACCCCGAAATGTGAATGCATGGCAGTATGGAAGTCTTACGTCCTTAGGAACAGAGTCCATAGCAAAGAACCCAGAAAAGAATCCAGATTCTTTCGGGTACATTTTCTCCCGAGGGATACACGGGGCGTCGAATTCTGCACGAACGACAGAGTGGTTTGTGGGGTAGAATTCGAATTTGATGACATCTCCTACGGCTGCCTGGATACTGTTAGGGTTGAATGCATGGGCAGCCTAGACACCATTTAGTTGAATTAGCTCTCGGGTGTGACGGAGGGGAGTTGGCCTGGGTGAATCCTTACACGGCCCACGGTGATAGTATGTGTTGTACCTCCTGAGGAGGGCTGGATGTCGTTTGGCTCCCGCCGGTCGAGAGTAGGGTATATTTCTGTAGTTGGTCTGGAGAGGGAAATTGGTGCTAAGAAGGAGATTGTTAGAAGGAGGAGGAGGAGGAGGTTGAATATGAGGCTTGACCGCCTGAGTGGTATTGGTAGCCGAGCCATGTTTTTAATATTCTCCTTTTCTTGCACCAGAAATGTGTCTGAATTCCCCCTCGAAAGATCCAGTGAAGAGATCAAAGCCAGTGTGTTAGAGACTGCTCGTGCTTGGGTATATGGGTATTATCAGTTCGCGAAATAAGCCTGTAACTGTGTTCAACAGCTGGGGCGAGTCAATAGCTCCTCCGATTCTCCCCCTCTATTCACTGAATAGTAACTTTTGCTCTCAAATGCCGCCCCTCCAAATCCTTTAATATCCCAGACTAAAGCACCCAACAATGAGGAACAATGAAAAAAAGGTCAATACACCCACAGGTGGAATTAAGAAGTTGAGATATCCCCCCCTCCTCCCCATTGGTCCCATGCCAGGTATATTTATTTACTCCTCTTTCTGGTCACTCCATATCCACATCTAGGACATTTTTCGAAACATGAACCATGACAAAGACTTTTATCGATGTCGACATACCGTAAACGCCATAGAGTGAGGCTCAAACTCTCTCAAACATGAATAAGAGGCCTTGTCAGTCAGCAGCCACATGCATACAACCCTGGCAACACCTGATGGCAACGCGGAAGATAGGGTATGAACTCCAGCGGTCAAGGTAATATTCAACTCGCAAGAGAAAAATATGCTCACAACTCATGCGGCTGGAGAAGTATGACTCTGGTTACTTACAGAGGTATTAGTTATATCCCCTGATGGGACTGAAGTTACAAAGCCTGATATTATAGTTGGGTCGTGGCAGGTACCAATACGTTGGACTCCGATGAAGAAGTCGAGTATACTGTTACGGCGGCAGCACAGACCCCTGCCCAAGCGAGTGCCTAGGTACCGTACTGTATATAGAAAACTGGCAAGGCTGGTATTAATATACCTACAATACTATACCTAATTAGGTAATGTAGCTTATACGATAGCAACCAGGTATGGCGTACTCATAATATCAGCGAATTCGTTCCCTAGTACTCCGTATGCTACGATATTATAGAATGACAGTACCTATAGGCTAACTATAGTCGCTGAATTCAGTTACCATGGAGTTGCTATGCTACGTACTCAGCAACCCCCCTCTACCCTATAGTAGGATCTCAATAACTCTGCCCTATATATATATGGCCATTGATAATATGAATAGGTGCCCTATGGGTGCTCTTCTTAGCTAAGATGAGACCAAGACATATAGCATTCTTATGAACCCACTGCAAGATATCAAACATGGTCTCTCATATTCAACTTTTGCAGTTGGCTTCTTTAGCATGTTATTTTCTATACCGTGAGAGCCCTGGCAGAGCTATTCTCATGCAATCACGTCGGTGATGCCACCACGCACTGGTCCACATTTCCCTTAAGGCCAGAATAGTATCGGCAGCCCCAACTACCCTCAGCTCTTTGGCCAACCTGCTGGGTACCCCCTCCCTCTTCCCACAGGCTTAGCATCGGCCTCTTTGACAGCCCATATACGCTTAACTGAGATCTCTGCAATTCACACTTATAGGATATCCCTACTTTGACCCTGCACTCTACAGTCTCCACCTCATGGAGTTCTTAAAGGGAGGGGAGAGGGGTCAAAGTAAAGATGCCACACGTGTGGTAGTAAATTACAATTGCGGGAAAATTTAAAGGTGCATTGAGCTCTCAATTAAACGTATATGGGCTATCAGAGAGATGGAGTTACTGGTCATGTTGAGCCGAGCGGGGGACCCAATAGGTTGGCCAAAGAGCTGAGGGTAGTTGAGGCTGCCGACACTACTCTGGCGTTGAAAGAAAGTGCGTGTGGCCTCATAGACGTGATTGCATAGCTCAGTCAGGGCTACTTACAACGTAGTAAATACCACTCCGAGGAAAGCGTTTGAGTATGCAGGGTTATTTCGCTATGCATACGCCATATACATACCTATACCTACATTAGGCTATATTACCTAGTTACTTCGTATCGATGAACTGTTGTGCACTGCAGTCATTACAGTTAACCAAACTGACAATTACAAACATCAAGATTGTGCAGCGGCATGCAGCGTGCAATAATTCATCGCCGTGCCGAGTACAATCCAATAGAACACTTGGGCGCTTCAGGTATTGGGTACTTGGGCCTGCACACCGGCTACCTGCAAGTAAGTCTGGGCTGAGATTCAATCCTTCATGCCATGCGCTCCTTGAAATCTCACATAAGGACGCAGCGGCTGGGCATAAGACTATATTTGGGTGTCTGCTGAAAAAGCAGCACTACAGTATAATAGGATGCACGTGCACGACAGGGGGTGAGAGGCCAATCAGCCTAAATCAAAGTTGTTGGTGTACAGTATACCATCGGTGTCTAGGCAAACCTGGCACCCAGTGATCACGTTTTGTCCTAGCGGTAATACTCTCCAACAGGTTATGAGCCCGGTCG
>Ga0307514_10002848_pt1 | contig 17322 bp, 18 predicted proteins | sample 16_EM_MG_FD_203088 | JGI IMG/M metagenome (GOLD analysis project Ga0307514, IMG submission 203088) | Populus trichocarpa ectomycorrhiza microbial communities from riparian zone in the Pacific Northwest, United States - 16_EM | ecosystem: Host-associated > Plants > Roots > Unclassified | place...
GAGGAGGAGGAGGTAGGGAAATTTCGAGGTTTTTTTTGGTTTGCTCATGAGTTATGACTTTTCTTTTGGTTCAATAAATTTAGTTCCCTCCCATATCATTCTAAATCATCTGTATATGGCTCCTTTTCTGTTCTAACCCTTCCAGTTTATTTTTGGTTGGGCTAGAGAAGGCCGGAAGTGGGAGCGGGCGGGTGTTGCATCGCCCGGTCGTGTTGCATGGCAGAGTAACCTACGTTAAAGGAAAAGGTTAGAGAGAAAAAGGAAAACAAAATGGTCCAAGGAGGCCACATCCTTAATCATCACACTGACCTCCTTGTTATAGTCCATTCACGGAGGCTGTCCGTCTGCGGAGTGACCGGTCAGGTCACTGAGGCCCACCTTCCATGAACGACTGGTTCATTCGCGGCCTGTATACCCCACTTCATTGAACTGACTAGTTCGTTTGCGGAGTCAATCAAAAATTATAAATACTCTGTACATAATCATGATCCCTATGATCGGCTGCATCTTGGATGTCCTGGCACAACTGCAATTACACTGTGCTCTATATCGTCGTTTAAAATCGTCTCCTCTTCCTCCTTCCCTCATCTAGAGCCTCCCCTGTGGCCACTTCTTCCTCGAGAATTTCTCCATCCTCAGTATCTAGTTCTGTCAAACTGCAGCTCTCATCGACAATGAACTATATATCGACAAACGTCTTGGCGAAACAGAAACAGCGCGATAAGTCGACAACAACGATAGCAATTAAAAAACGGACGGCGGCAATCGATTCTAGACGTCGAATTGACCCTGGAGCGAGCGCCCCAGCACAAGCGAGACCGCAGGAGGAGGTGGCCCACAGGAATCCACGCAACGGAGTGGGTTCGCGTAAAGGCTTGGCAGAAAATGCGACTGACGCGATACGTCAGCCAACAAGCAAGCATCAACAAGGATTAAGAGGCTTGCCTTACAGAAGTGATGACCGAATTCAGAGTGAGTGGGAGGAGTGACCTGCACTTGGGAGAAGCTGGAAATGGGAGGAGCAACGCGCCTATGGAGGTGGCGATGGAAATCCCGACAGCGGGGACATCCATCGCCGCGGAGAGTGCGGGCGCAACCATATTTGAGCCGATGGAAAGAGATGAGCACGGAAAACGGAGAAGCAGGAGCGAGGCCCTGGTGGCCCCCAGCGACTGGAGTAGCCGCATGCAGAGGACGATACCACAGCAGGCACAGGAACTGACGCAGCTGCACTGAACAGTTGGACATCTTGCAAACCTGGTGGAAGCCCGGGCAGCCCGCGAGGAGGCACAGCGGCTGGGAATGATCACGTGTATGTAAGACAGAGAGCAGCACTGGAACGCGCGCCATAAGGACGAAAAGCTGTGGGGGGCGGGTATTATGAACATGATCGCAAATACCATGAAAGGGGTACCACAAGGCCAGGAGGGGAGAGAGAGAGAAAGAGAAATGACTGCGAGAACAGATGGTGGGGGGCTAGAGGCCTCCCATCATGCAGACATGATGCGAGAAGAGGGACCAAAGGAGCGCCAGCAGTTGCAGCAGCAACCTAAGCCCAAACTGCAGCTCAAACTGCAGCTTAACCCGCAGCCCGCGCCCAAACCAAAGTCAGCACCCACACCTGCTAGACAGTGGGAGACTGTCCCACCCCGAGCCAAGAGTTAGCGGGCACCCATCAGCCCAGGCCCAGGCCCAGGCCAAGGCCCCGCTCTGACGGCTGGATCGAGCATGGCAGAGAGATGCCTGATATTAAGAAGAGACGAGAGTGTACCACTCTCGAATAAAATGAACCAGGAAATCGCGTCAGCAATCAACGGAGCACTCTTCCACCAGAAGGCTCCGGCCTACATTAGGATCATGAACACGAAAAGGAATGCCAAGGGCGCGATTACTGCAATCACGCACCCGAATGCGACAGCAGAGATGGCTCTGCAGTACCGGGACATCATCATCACCGAAGCGAGGATGGTGGACAAAGGAGTCATGGACGTCGAAGAGAATGAGTCCTAGGAAAGGCTAAAAATCCATGCAGTCCCTCTCATGCGGTACATGGGGAAAGGTACGCAAGGCCTGAAGAAGATGCGAGAAGAAATCTAAGAGGAGAACGAGGGTATAGTGATTCCCACCCAAGTAAGGTGGCTGGAGGACCCCCGTACTATCCGGGAGAGGAGGCAGAACGGAGAAATTGCTGTGTCGTCAGTACTTTTTGTTATAATGGGGAGTAAGGTGGCACAGAGCGTAGTCGAGAAAGGCATCAAGGCGGCGGTGGTGTGGTACTGAGTTGAAAAGTACACCAACGAGGGACCTGACAGCAGGGGCGAGCTCGGCTGGGGGTGGGGCCACATCGAGAACAAGTGCAGCAGCAAGCCCAAATGTGGCTACTGCTCAGGCCATCACCAGACAAGCGACCACAAGTGCAATGTGGTGGGATGCACTGCAAAGCAGGGATCACTCTGTGGCCACATGTTGGAGAAGTGCCCTAATTTCAAAGGAAATCACATCGCGTTCAGCAGCAGGTGCGTGAAGAAGAGGGAAGCCACTGATGCGGTGCGACAGAGCACATAAATAGGGCTAGCAGGACGAGCGTCCACAAGTGCAGCTCAGGACATGGCAAAGGGCTCGAACAGAGTGGTGCTTGGCCCTAGGCCCCAGGGGGTTGCGGAAGGAGGGGGAGATAAACAAGAGATGGCAGATGTGGACAAAGAAGAGGAGGCGGCGGGGGAGGCAAGAGACATCACGATGGCCGATACCGAGACTGAGACTGCGATGAGGACGGCAACCGATACCGAAACTGAGACTGAAACCGGAGCCCTGGGTACCAATGATTGGAGTGATCCAGCACAACTGCGCAAGGTCATACGAGTGGACCATTGCGGCGCTGGAGACGGGAGTCGAATGCAGGGTGGAAGTAGTGTGCTTGCAAGAGCCACCGAGAGAAAGAGGAGAGATTGCGATCAGCCATTCAGTATACAGAATAAGAAAAAGCAAAAGAGTTTGTACGGCGATACGGAAGGGGAGTGGCCTGGTGGTTGATGAGCGGACGGATCTGTGCAGAGGGGCCAACAACGATCTTATCGCTACCGACGTCAGGAGAAAAGGTTCAATGATTACGCAGATTGTCAATGTTCACGATCAAAATGACACGCAGTCGGGAGAGATAGAGAGACCAGCACAGAAGTTGAACTGGTAGAGAGTCATTCGGCAGGGCGGCACTGTCGTTGCAGGAGACTTCAACGCCCACAGAAAACGATGGGACCCAAGGTGCCAAGTGCAGCGATATGCTGCGTTCTGGGAAGGCATGATTGACAAGATCGGACTGGAGATTGGAAATCATGGCAGGCCCACCAAGGATTGGACAAGAGAGGACCAGGAAGATGAGTTGGTCATCGACCTGACATTGGCAAATTGACCAATAGTAATGTGGACCATACTGGCCGCTGACCACGCCACTCGACCCGACCATGAGGTTTTAGAATGGGAGGTGGGAGTAGAGAGGCAGGAGGAGGCGGATCATGAGAGAGCAGTAGGGTGGAATTCAAATGCAATGACGGAGAAGGACACAGAAGCAGTGGAGAAGCTATGGATGGAATTAGCGAAGGGGAGAGCTCAACTAGATGCAGAGTACACAGAGGACGAGGTGGAGCAGGAGGCCGCATGGTGTCAGGAAGCAATGAGCAGCGTTCCCGATACCACGGTAAAGAAAATCAGTATTTGTGCCAGGTCAAAGAGGTGGTGGAACGCTGACATCGAAGAAAGACGAAAGACAGTTGGGAAAGAGAGAAGGAGAAGATGGAACTCAGAGGAGGCTGCCTGGGCGATGGCAGAGCTCCAGAAGTCGATCCGGCAGTTCACGAGAAAAATGTGGGGCTATTACTTGAAGAACCTTAGGGGAGCCGAGATGCGGAGAGCGGCACGATACGCGAACCCTCGAGCGGGCATGACCGTGGAGGCCTTAACAGACAGAGAAGGCAATCAAGCAAAGACATCATTGGAGAAGGAGGAGATGCTGAGGCACGAATCCAATCGCCCGAACGACGGCGACCAGTATTATGAACCACCTCCAGCGGGAAGCGCACACACATGCGTCACTGAGCAAGCAGTCGAGCGAGCCATATTTTCTCAGCAAGTTAACGAAGCACCGGGACCAGACAAGCTGTTTTTTGGCGCTATACGGCTGCTCTGGAAGTGGGACAAAGAGAAGATCATGAGGCTGACAAGGGTGGCAATTTACACTGGGAGACACCCAGCGGTATGGAAGCAGGCTAGCGGTGGCGTGATTTGCAAGCCTGGCAAAGACGACTGTACACAGCTGAAGGTCTACCGCTCTATATCGCTGCTAAGCTGCATTGCAACAGTGGTCGAGAAAGTAGCCGCGGAGCTGCAGTCAGAGGAGGCCAGAAGAATGGGGCTACTGAGTGACAGACAATTCGGAAGCAGGAAAGGATGGTCAGCCATCGATGCAGCGGCCATCATGGTCGCCAGAGCTCATGCAGCATGGACAAATGGCCACATAACAGGTGTGCTTCTCATGGACATTAAGGCAGCCTTCCCGAGCGTGGCAAAAGGAAGACTAGTCAACTGGATGAGGGCCAGGCAAATGGATGGAGAACTTATACGATGGACGCAGAGCTTTCTGTCGGAATGTACAGTGGAGATGATAATCAAGGGCAACAGCATGGAAAGACACCCAGTGGAGGCAAGGGTCCCGCAGGGCCCACTTGTGTCACCGATCCTCTTTGCGATCTACATATCAGAACTAATCAAGTGGGTTGAAGAGTATGTATCAGAGGCCGAGGGGCTATGATTTGTAGACGACCTCGGCTGGGTGGCGACCGGAAGCAATGTCAACCATGACGTACCAATACTTGTGAAATGTACGGCAAAAAGCATCGGGTAGGCAAGCAGACGAGGGCTGCAGTTTGAGTCTACAAAGACGGAGGTGGCGCTATTTCCGTGCAGACGGGGCCACAGGAAACACCTCCGGCCAAAACTAACAGCATAGATAAGAGTCAGAAACGGGTCCCTACGATTCAACTTACAGGCGAGACGCTGGCTGGGCATCTGGATGGACGCGTATCTGACGTTCAATGAACACCATGACTGATGCATGAAGAAAGCCAGGGCAGCAGAAGCCAGACTCCGAACACTTACAAAGACATACGGCGTTGTTCCTGAGAGCGTAAGGGCCGTCCAAGTGGTGTGCGTCTAAGAGGTCGCACTATATGGGAGCAAGCTCTGGTGGGACCCCAGGGAAGTCGGCAGGCGAGACGACCTCCAACTCCCCCTGAATCGACAAGCCAGATCCATCCTGCATGCGCTGTCCACCACCCCGCGGGGTGCACTAGTGATAGAGCCAGGGCTTATACTGGCGCCGGTGACCATAGACTCCAGACAACAGCGATTCGCAGCAAGACTAGAAAACGCATACAGTAGCATGCTAAAGCAGCTACACAGGAACCCCTCCTCCGGTGCGCCGATATGCAGAGTAGTCAGGAAAGAGACTGAGCATGGCCGGTCAACCAAAGCCATGAACTGGCCGGCACTGGGCGAAGAACCAGCAGTCAGGACCACCATACTGGATGACACCACTGCAGCCAAAAGCTGTTGGAAATGGTAGCAGGCGCTGTGAGAAAGTCCAAAAGCGATATCGTTCTCTCTACTCTAGCGGTCTCTCTATATACAGAATGACAAGGCCACATTGGCCGCTCCGCCATCGGGCGGACTCGGGCCCGGGGTTGAGCGGATTTCCAATAAAAGCGACGTGCAGCGCTGGGCGAGGGAGAAAGAGGCAAAAATCGGAGCAGGGGTCTGGATATGGTGGACAGATGTATCGCACTCAGACAATGGCAGAGTGGGAGCCGCAGCAGTGTGTAAACATGGAAATGAATGGAGGTCTCGCCGCAGCTTTCGGGCAAGGTGATGGGAAAGGTGATGGGCTGGAAAGCGGGCAGATGCCGGCACATGCAGATCTCTAAGCTTTTTACCATAGAAGAGTGCGACCAAGCGGTGATGGACTTCTTGGCGGCCACTGAGGTTGGGAAGTTTCCGCTCAAATGATGTAGCGGTATGGAGCAGGCTCAGGGCTTGGGGCTCAGGAGTGGCGCTGGCGGCAACGGGGTTATACCATTCTTCCTTTCTTTTCCTTTTTGTCTTTCTCTCATCTTTCATTTGTCAGCGGGGACGAAGGGTAGCGGGGGGGGGGAGCTCCGCCATCTAGCCGGCTCGCCCGGAGGCGGAGGGGATATCAGGGTCCTGTCATACTCTAATTAGAGTCAATACAGTATGATTAAACAACAACAACAGCTCTCATCGACAATATCTTCCGCGGATGAGGGATCAATCCGCAAGCATCTCCTTGAGTATTTGCTCGATGGCGTTTTTCATTATGACTTGGTTCAGGCGCAATGATTCCAGTAGTCCTGGGGTGGACCAGTCCGGACCGGACCGATCCCGGACTGAGCCCTACCTCTGACTGGACCAGTACTGCAAAAAGTCGTGTCGTAGTCCAGTTCAGACTGTACTTATCCCGGTCTAGGCCAGACTGAGCCTTGTTATAGTCCATTCACGGAGGCTGTCCATCGGCGGAGTGACTGATTTGTTCATAGAGTCTATACCCCACCTCCGTGAACTGACTAGTTCGTTCATGGAGTCAATGAAAAAATATAAATAATTTATACCTCATCGTGATCCCTACAATCGGATGCCTCTTGGACGTCCTGGTGCAGCTACAATTACACTGTGCTCCATTGGTGGAGTTGATCTTGTGTTTCGTTCGAGATTAGAAGTACCCGATGGCGCAGCAGAAGGTCCAGTATTTATGCACTGCGCCCCACCATCTCGGCCATGGCAATGAAGTGTGCACTCGGCTTTTGCTTTGAAACACTTGCAACGAACAGTCGTGCAGTTGCCTGTACACCTCCAACGTACTTGGATGAGCTCAGCAGGGGACTGAAGACGAGCGACGACCTCCAGCTTCTCCTAAATCGACAGGCCAGGTCCACCCTGGGCGCGCTGCCTACAACTCCAAGAAGTGCGCTTATGAGAGACTCAGGGCTCACCTCTGCGGCGGTGGCCCTCGACGCTAGACAACAACGGTTCGTGGCGAGGCTAGCAAATGCGTGCGAGGGCTCCAAGTCGAAGGAGCTCTACGATTACCCCACATCGGGTGCACCAGTAGGCAGAGTGGCTGCGATAGAGCACGCGCGCCGCAGGAGAGCAGAAACGATGTGCTGGCCAGCCCCTGGGGAGGAGCCAGCGGTCAAGACCACCATACTGGACGATGACGCCGCGGCTAAGAGGGCCGCCGAGCGATGGGCGAGAGAGAAGGAGGGTAAATCGGGATCTGGTGCCTGGGTGTGGTGGACGGATGGATCTCAAACGGATGATGGGAGAGTGGGAGCCACAGCGGTATGTTTAACGGAGACGGCTGGACGGTCTTCCGCAGCTACCTTGGCACGGGACGAACGGAGGTGTTCGACGCTGAACTATGGGCAATCGGAGCCCACTGCGAAAGTCCGTTTCAAGAGCGGAGGCACTGCGAGCACACGGAGTCACGACAGTGGCGGTTTTCAGTGACTCGCAGGCAGCCATCAGACGGACGGCGGCGAAAGCGAAGTGGGAGGCCGACAACTGCACCAAACACTACGGCTATAGGCTGAAGGGCAAAGCCGGAAGCAAGAGACCCGTCCCAATGACAAGCGTGAAGCCACTAGCAGCGAGGTTCTATAGGCTGAAGAGCGGGCATGCGCCAACTGGACCGTACGTAAAGCGGTTTAGACACCGAGAGGACGATATGTGCTGGTGGTGCGGAGGCGGGGCAGTGCAAATGCGAGAGCATCTATTCCGCCACTGCAGCCGGTGGAAAGACCAGTAAAAAGCGCTCTGGAAGGCGGTGGGGAAGGCCACAGGCTGGAAAGCGGGCAGATGCCGACACGTGCAGATTTCTGAGCTGTTTTCCATGGAGAAATGCGATCAAGCGGTGATGGACTTCTTGACAGCTACTGACGTCGGGAAGTTCCCGCCTAGGCAAGTGGAGGAGCGCGGGCAGGAGGAGCGCGGGCAGGAGTAAGGGTGTGTGACTCGGGGGTGGTCTCTCTTTGCGTGGGTCTCTTTTGTTCTTACTTTTATTGATTTTTCTGCGGCTGCTGGATTTTCTTTTGTCAAAGGGGACGATGGGTAGCAGGTGGGAGCTCCGCCATCTAGCCGGCTCGCCCGGAGGTGGAGGGGGTGTCTAGGCTCTGTCATACTCTAATTAGAGTGAATACAGTATGAATAAAACAAACAAACAAACAATCACGAAGTTGTCTGAACCCAAGAAAAGGTATTTATATCGTCTCATAGATGTATTTAATAGGTGGATGAAGTATCAAACTGTAGGTAATCAACGAAAAATCTGACAAATGTTATGTCCTTTTCTTCTTGCATCCCTCTGAGGGTGCCACGTATATTCGCAGCGAATCTTACAGGTGACTGCAGGCCAATGTACGGTCTTGGCAGGTCTGCAGACATCTGCACACCGACCCAGGCGTTATGGGGGATGGACTAAGCCGGCCCAGGTCAACGGCGGCCTTGGCTAGGTTGGCCTGTATCTGGCCGGCCTGGCCGCTTCGGAACACTGTATTCGCTAGTGGTTCCAACGCGCCAGCTCAATGATGTCCCCTTGGCGCTTGTGGACTGGCGGCTGGCTGTGAAATGGCTGTTCAGAACATTTGTCTTTTGTATTATCTCTGACCGCGGTATATCAGCAAACTTCATTTGCAGAATTTTTACTAGATGGATATTTTGCTGCAGGGGTGAAGGACTCATGGATCAATTGAGAGGAGGGACGGATTTCTATGGCAGCAAGAGTGACGAAGTCAAGCATTCACTACCGACAAGACCTTCTTCGGTAGAATTTCTCCTTTCCAGCTCCTTTCTCAGTTATCAAGCCTCAGAAGCGTTGGCGTGGTAATTACCACTACCTTGTTCAGCCTTAGTTCTAATCTTTTGGCCCTTCTTACGAGATCCGAGTAGCATAGCCGTCGCTCATCACCTTTAAGATATGACATACCGTGATGCGATAATATAACCAGCTGAAGATCTTTGCCAGCAGTACCCACATAGATTTTTTGTGCTTTGTATGCGTTGATCGGACGAAATCTAGGGATTTCCCACCAACAGCCGAAGCATTGATGCCTGTTATTCGGGCACACAGTGGAGACACTGCTGGCTTGCATGAAGAGGGCCTGATTGACTTTTCGAGTGTTCTGCTTAATAAAAGTGTATTTTTCTGACAAAGTGCAGTGAGACCAGTGATTGTTGACTAAGGGATTTAGCCCGAAGGCTACCGGGGCCAAGGCGGGCGCTAGCTTCAGCTCGCAGGTCATTGGGACTATGGCATGCACTAGACTTAGCGGGCTTGGTGCGGTGCCGATCTCCCCGCGAGCTTGGTGTAGTGCCTATCTCCCGGTGAGTCTCGGCCTGAGTAGTGCTTTGCCCATAATTCTTTGCTCTTTGTGCTTTTCTCTTAGTGTTTCGTTCTTAGTGCTTGAGATGATTTCTTTGTCTATATATGTCTATCTTCTTCTCTCTTTGATAGATAGTTCAATCATCATCGTCCTTCTCTCACTCTGATTGTCTCATCAATGATCTGAGCATCCTTTGTTCTCAAGGGATACAGACGCCCTTCTCCCTTAATGTTCAATCACTGTAGTCTTCTTACATCAAACTGCGAAGCACGAATGGATCTTCTAACCTGAGCTAGGGTATGTCAGGGTGTCAAAGGTAGCAGTTATTCTGCGTTGTCTTCATGTTGATTGACTGATAGTGATGATGAAACATGATGGAGGATGATGGATGCCTCAGATAGTGGGATGAAAAATATAGTAAAGAAGAAGATGCACATGGGTGCCACGTGAGTCCGCTGCGATTGTTTTCACAAGCCTCTTTCAAGTTAGGCAACAGCTCTTAGCACGCCAAGCTGAAAATAAATTTTCAAAACACTTGCCGAGAAGTTAGAAGCGCAGTGTATTATATCAGAGACGTTGAAAGTTTCAACTACTCCAGGCCAGATAAGAACAAAGGAATAACGATCTCTCAGTACGTCCTGAAAGGGACAAAGCAAACTCCAGAAAGAAGTTGGTACAACTATTGGAACAATCCCATCAGGGCATTTATAATGTATTGTACAACAGAAAAGTGGTGATATCGCCTAAAAGTGAGGTCCCTGAAGAAGATTTGCATCCGCTGCCCACGTTTTCTCATACCAGACTAAGGTGGATATGTAGCGCGCCTGTTAAACCACAGCCTCACCAGCTCAGGTGCGCCACAAAGGTCAGCGCTCAGGTACAAACTAGCGTGCGGTTGGGCATGAGACAAACCCCCCTTGTAGCTTAGCCACGCAAATTAATATCGATTTTAGTTCATGGACATTAGAAAAACAGCAACATCTAATCGATTGCTCCAAAATCTTAGCTATAGTTGGGCCGTAACCATCGACCCGCGATGTGTCATGGTGACAAATGCCGCCTCTATACCGTAATCAACTCATCCCCGACACAGATAACTGGGTGAACTAGTGCTAAGTTAGAAATAATTGCCTGGTTGAGTCTCAAGATATCAATGAGTTCACACATCCGGAGGTGGACCAATCCGTCCTAATTTAGATCGATGCAGTCCAAGAAATTTTTGGAATAGGATTACACCAGTCCAGCGTGTTCTCAGGCTGGACAGGACTCGGTCTGGACTGCTCCTGGGTTGCTTTCAGGGTTAGGTAGATATTTGCTGCAATTGAGACCATATTGGGAAAAAATGCCGAGATTGAGCCATATTTAGTCAGTACTCTATTCATACAGAACTTCTATAAAGAGAGATGGGAATCGGTATTTATGGAAATATACAGTAATTAATAGTATCTCTGGCCTTATTTATAGTCTGTATGCATGTAAGGGTAAGTCTTTTGCGTGAAATAATGTTAACATACAAGTGATCGTATACAGCAAAAAGAGGGGAACCACCAGTTAGATTCGAACTCACCAACATCTGCTGAAGGTGTGCAACTAGCTGCAATCAAGCATCGCCAAATATTGACCCTACAACAGTAGGAGATCATGCCACTAGACCATGATGGCTCATGGTTGTCAATGGAAATTTCTAAATATAAACCCATAAGTTGCGCACCATTGGGAGGTGACCCACCACAACCCAACGGAAACTGCTGTCCCCAATTACAACCTCAAGAGATTGTCAATATTTTTTGATGCAATCTCCTTACCAAAACCTAAAAAAAACTAAATTTCGGAGCGTTACGGCTCCACTGGCGACATTGATAATGAAGCGATTCTGCCTGTAGACTTTTCTACGTGATCTGCTGCACACTGTGACGTGTTGATGAGCACTTATAGAGAGAGCTAGATGGTGGCCAAATAGTGGTTGTTGACTGTTTGCAGTCGCTAGCTTTTTAGACAGAATTTTTAGTTGCTTCAGCTTCTATTTTAGTAGATTGACGTAGTTTATTAGCAAGAACTTCTGTAATACAGCATAGAAACACATGTCGACTTGTGACGCGACTGGTGTATCTCCGATGGCACTAAGACAATGTCATGCATGATGCGTCAGTTAGACAGTTATTGATATTCTTCAAGCTAAATCAAACATTCGTCACCAGCAATTGTATTACGCTACAAGTTCCTGTAGGTTGAGCAATACAAGTCTGTGCAGCACGACGTATTGTTACCCCTTCATCTTGCCCGCAGCTACAACCAGAACTACTTTCCATACATCATGTTTTGAAGGAACGAGGAAAAGAATGGACTGGCTAGTCATACTAGACGGATGCGCCACCAGCACATGATGAGTGTGGATTGACATATTCCAACATGTTCCGGAGCAACCAATTATATATATCCTTCACCTCGACCAATTATCACGCGATGTCATTCTCGAACAACTTCAACATCCCAATTACTAAAGACACACGTCCGTCTAATCCATCGCATCTCAGTGCACTCCGCGTCTGCTGCCAGTGCAAAAAGAATAACCAGGGAGCTGCTGGTAAATGCGGAAAGTTAGCGCACAGAATGTATTAAGGCTCCTGTTTGCGGGAGTGGTATACAGCTGGGACTTGCATTGTTATATGGGAAGTAAAAAATCCAACCGTATCCCTAATAACAAGGTAAGATGTACAGGGCTCTGCAGTTTCTGGGTTGACACACTCTAACCTGCGCTCTCTTCTCCCTCGTATTGAACTCCCCCTCTCATCATCGTCGTCAATACCACACTCGGAGCTTCCTTTGCCTGTTTAAAAGGGAGTTAGTGTGGGTTTGAAATCAACAGTCAATCTGGATACGCTTGCTTTATCGCACTTGAGCTTCTCGTTTGCCGTAACGTACGCTTCCCAGCTTCTCTTTATCTTTCATTCTGGGCATTTGCTTTTCTCCAATTCTAGTCGGAGCTTGTGTTGCAACGTATTGATTTTCTTCAGGCTGTAGGTTCTTTTCTTCTGCTAGCTATGAGAGACGTTAATCGATGCCCTGAGACAAACAGAATGGGACCAAAGGTATTCAATTATCTGTGGGGATAATAGGAAGCGCAAGTGGTGAAACGTTGGTGTGGTCGCGCGCGGGATACCGTGGAAGGTTGTCTTTGGCCCGCCGAAGTCAAAATGCATTTGGTCCGTAGATGTCTAAGAGTAGGGTAAAGTAGATGAGTCTTCGGTCGACAAGAGCAACGACGTGTTCTGTAATAGAAATCGATCGCATTTATCGACCCACAATGTTATTAACACAGCGCGAGATAATTTTGGCTGGATTGTAAAACCGTTGCCGAGCGTACAGTTTTTTTGAAGATGGAGAGGATATTGTGCTGTTAGTAACATAGGTAGCGCAGGAGTTCTTGACAAACCTCAGTTATGTCAATAGCATAACCAGTCCCTGTGGCTCAGTTGGACGAGCTCTTGCTGTTGTAAGGGTCTATATTTGGTGACGAGTGGTTGCAGTTGGTTGCACACCACAGCAAGATACCAGTGGGTTCGAATCCCACCGGGGACATAACCTTTTGCGTTCTTCTTTTAACCTGTAGCCCATACACCTCGTCCGCGGCAGCTGCACGGATGGCTCAGTGGTCCAACTGCATCAATGTGGAATATTGCAACCGTCTTTGGTTTGACTTGGGCTTTCGGAAGTGATCGCCCCTTATCTCACTGGTCTGGTGGGCAGCGTTACCTTTTATTGTGAGAAGTGCCGTTTTTAGGGCGACGAAAAATGCAGGTGTTGACTGCTTGCATTGCCACTCTGATTCAATGCAATTCTTCTGTTGATGTCCCTTGTTTACGGGTCGAACACACTACAACGCTACACTTCCTCTTTTCTCACCCTCCATTTCACCCACTCACCCCACTCTAACACTTCACACCTCACCACTCAAGATCAACGCAATGTTCGACACTCCCCGCATCCCGACGATCGCAGACTCAACTCCGTCGGTATCCCTCCATGGTCGTGTCCCTTGGTGCACAATTCACCCCGTCCGCCTCCGCCTCACCCCATGCCGCACCCTCCACGTCCGCTTCCTAAACTGCTCCTCTTATCCTTTTCTTATCCCTCTCGCCTCTCCAGGCGCCACAATTACCACTCCTCTAACCGCCCTCCGCACCTCACCTCCACCATACCTAATCTCACACACCCACTACGCCACCCACACCGACAGCACAACATACATCGCTACCCTTTCACGCGGCAGCTCCCTCGGCCCACTCCGCTCGTTTAGCTTAGATCGTACAACCCTCCGTCGCCATCGGCGGGAAGCAATCTTCGACGCCCTCATCATTAAACTCGAGATCCATCTCGGTTACCTACAGCAAATCGTGGACCAGATCCTCCCCCACTCCCCACCAGATTTTGACGAGGCCGTGTTGTATGGGGATACGATAATAGCCGCGGGGGCAATGGGAGGGTTGCGAGAGTTTTTGGCGGATGTGGAACAGGAGATGGGGAAGGTGAAGGAGTTTAGGGAGGTGGGAATTGAGGTACGGGGGTTGGTTGCCGCTGTTGAAAGGGCATTGGAGATGGAGGGGCAGGAGAGGTTGGGCGAACTGGAGGCGAGGGGGAAGTGGGAGATGTACTTTTGTGCGTGGAAGAGAGTTGGTGAATTGGGGAAGGAGGTAGTACAGAGGGTCCATGAGGCTGCGAAGAGGGTTGTGGTTGAGGGGATGAGGGAGAAAGATTTGGAGGATTTTGAGGCAGGTATGGACGAGGGGGAGATCAAGTGGATTGTGGAGGCCGGGGGGGATTACGAGAAGGAGATTGGAAAGGAGATGGAGAGGGAGGAGACGGCGACGATGGTTTAAGTGATTCTGGCGCTACTTTGAACGGTAGCTTTGGCAGCTGTATATTTATTAGAGTGTGGGGGTTACACCCACCGACGAGTTTTGTCGCTATCTGCTTTTACTTTTGATCAGCTGGGGAAGCTGGAAGTTGTTACTTTGATTTGTCGGATTAATAAAAGTGTATTTACTTGGTCTGGATTCCAGTATGTTGAACTCCACTCAAAACCAGCAAACTTTACCATCCATCTCAACCTGTAGTCATCATAAATATTCCCCCAACACAAATCCTCATTCGCAGCCCAATACTGAGCTCCCAAGGACATGAGTAGGTCGCCATGGTCTGATTATTGGTGTTAAACGGTTCAATTGGTGCCCGTCTAAGGAAGAAGTTGCAATTATACGCACATAGCCGTGTTATACCGTTCTACCCCACCTAATCGTATGCACTACAACAACATCTTTATCAGTTTGATGAGTATTCATGATACCCAGCTACTTTGACCCCGAGGGGTTTATTGTACCAGTGGGCCATTACGGATTATTCTAGGACTAAGGCTACCGCAGCATATTCATCCCTCGAAGTATGGACTGGCACCCAAGGCCAATCGAAACATAGCTATGTCTTGCAAGTCTAAGGAGACGGGAGCCCAAGACCTCGGAGGTACAGTTAGTCAAACTTCCGTCCGCCGTACGAAGTCTCGAGAGCGAATGACGAGTATCAGATCCATTAACTGTCCCACCCAACGACCCAGTTTTCCTTATCACCACCATCATTCCTTGGGCCTTCCAACGATACACAGCACTCGACGCTACTGCACTGGACATGGGAGGAACCGGAATCAAGGCCAGATTACAGCAGTTGGGCATCGGATTAGATACCAACTTACTATCGAGGCCGTAGCAACGCCATGAAAGGGAATGCAAGGAGAATAGGAATAAGCTATCCTCCCGATCAATAACCGCCTTTTATATATTTGTATACCATCCGTGAAACAGACACTAGGCAGCACCAGTGTTCCCAACCGGCACGGCCGCCACCACGGATGCAGATGCTGGCTAGCCATGCTATTTCAAGTGTAGCTTAAGTCTTATAAGTGATTAGTGAGAAAATAACGGTTGCAGCTGCAGTAAAGAGGGGGGAAACAAGAGTAAATTTTATTATATAACGCAAGGGCTTTCCCACGATCAGGACATTGTTTTCGTTTCATTCTTCATCACCTGCCCTCATTCCACCATCGCTCTGTAGGATTGTCTCAGCGTAGTTAGTAATGATATTATAACACAGTTGTTTTTTCTGCTTACTATGCGCGTATCACTGTAGAGTCACTCAGCCTGGCGGCACCCGCAGGCTGGCCAGACTTTTGTAAAGCTTAGGGGAGCCAGCCGGCCGTAAACATGTGAAGCGTGGCCGGCCCGGCCCGTTGGGAACACTGGGCAGCACTTAGGTCTGTCGCGGTGTACCCCTTCAACTCTCGCCACTACCGACCCTGAAGTGGAACTTTTATTGGTTGAGTGAACGTTTGCCGCGGAGTATCTGCCATTCGCACTATCCCTTTATCAATTTGAGAGATCATTACTAGCGTACTTGTGCTACTAATAATCGGTTGTGCTGACACGTACTAGAAATGAAATGCAAAAAAAGTGTCCCCGGTGGGATTCGAACCCACTGTCTCTTGCTGCGGTGTGCAACCAACTGAAACCACTCATCACCAACTATAGACCCTTTCATCAGCAAGAGGTGATATCACTGTACCACGGAGACTGGTGGTTGTATCGATGCAACTGAACCCTAAGAACCCATGGGGTCGTAAGTACACCACAAATCATTCACAGTAACAATCTGACTCCTTTTCTCTCAGCCTTGCAAGTATTCGTACAACGTGCTTACGCCTTGTCACGACACAGGGAATATTTGTTTAAGCGTGGTCTTAAATGCAAACGGTTCTATGATTTCTGCTAATCTTATACCGTACCGTCATCCATCTTTGATGCCACCTCCCATATCAATTTATATCTTACTGACGTCGAAGGGGGAATTGATTTTCTATTACATAGCGAATCCTTGAATTTGCGGGTCCCATGAATGATGCATTACCTGGCTCAGCATGCCTTGCAACAGTACAAACTGGTACGGGATCGAGGGCAAAACTGTACTGAGCTGCGTAATACCAACTGTTGGAATCCTCAAACTGTACCAGTCCTATGTGCTGGTATACTGAACTGGTTTGTACCAGTAAACTGCCAGTACAAAAGCCGCTAGAATAAACTGGTCTAACTGAAAAGCTGCCAGTACAAACGAGTACTAATAAGACTAGCCATCCATCCGTAGGCGCGGTACATCATTTGCTACGCGCAAGTATCACCGAGTAATTATAACATTCTCAAATGCAACATCGCTGCCTTTCCAGTCTAGCATATGGTGCCTAAATAGGAGGTCGTAAGTGAAAGTGCAGCTGCACCTATTGTTGATAGATTAGGTTCGTGACTGCTCTTTTAGACTTCACACTTTACTCTTCCCTCTCCCTACGCATCTTGGGCCTTTAGACCTGTACCTAGTTATCGCACGATAGCCAATACACACGGTTCTCCCCTTCATTGTCGCAACACCTAGACCAACAGTATGATCCAGTATACCAGTACAATTCTCCATCAGTACTGCAGTTTATAGCGCTCCAACTGTACCAGCGATTTCTCAAACTGCACCAACCAATTGATTGCTGGTGCTGGTATTTGCTGGTATACTGGTACGTACGAGTATAATGTTGCGAGGCTTATCGCTCAGTGATTGGGACAGACTGAAGCTCCTATATATCTCCTCAAAGACAACAAAATCTCTGGTTAAACAACTGGTAGCCGTTTTCTGTGGACAGGATACCTGCCTCGATCCGCATCAATGTTGTACGGTGGCGTGCGCTCGAGTAGTCGAGTGTGTGCGGGCGTATGCGAAGGTGTGTCTATTGTATCGTGTAACGAGACATGTCGCATCGACATAAGGTCGATCGATGACTAATGGTGCTAAC
>Ga0307514_10002849_pt1 | contig 17317 bp, 10 predicted proteins | sample 16_EM_MG_FD_203088 | JGI IMG/M metagenome (GOLD analysis project Ga0307514, IMG submission 203088) | Populus trichocarpa ectomycorrhiza microbial communities from riparian zone in the Pacific Northwest, United States - 16_EM | ecosystem: Host-associated > Plants > Roots > Unclassified | place...
GTGTTGTGGTGGTGGTGGTGTATACGAATTCCGCATATATATATATATATATACTGTACATATATACACATACACATACAGTACATTCATTCTTGATATGAAACTTCCACCTTCCCCTTCAAAAAAAAAAAAAAGCCAGAAGATACAACAATACCAACTCCCTCTCCTCTCCTCCCCTCCCCTCCCACCCACACCCTCCTACTTCAGCAACCACAACCACAACCATACACAGAAAGCCACAATCATATACTATAACTATACTATACTATGCTATACTTTGAGCAGAAACAACACATGCATTATGCCACTCCACTCCACTCCACTTCCTCTCGGTCGCCATCACTGGGGTCCGTCACTAGGGGGAGAAATATTGGAATCAACATAAACAGGAATACAAAAACCCAGTCAGCCCAGCCCAACAAAAAGAAGAAGGGGAAAAAAAAACTTTTAATCCATGCATACATGCATGCTGGCACCATATCGCAACACAAAAAAAGACCACTAAACAGCCTACCTCCCCCTAATACTCCCCGCCTTCTCCATATGCTCCTCCAGCGCCAATCTCATACTAAAACTCATCTTCTCCAGCGGGACCCCACCCCCGCCCAGCTCCTCCCCCAACCCACCCCTCCCCCTTCCTCCCCCAACAATCCCAATCCCAACCCCCCCCACCCCTGCCCCACCTTGCCCTGCAAAACTCCCCGCCCTCTTCCCGTTTCCCCCACCTAATAAACTCTCTCCCAGAAAACTATTACCCCCCACCACACTGTTCCCACCACCGGCCCTTGCATTAAGTCCCTGCAGCAGAGCCAAACTCCCCCTCCTCCCCTCATTGGCCGGTATAGACGGGTCTAGACCAGTACGCCCATCAACCCCGCCGACAACACTCCCAATCCCATCATCGAATCCATTTTCCTCTGCTTCAGCAGCTACACGCGCAGCGAGCGGGGTAGCATAGGGGCTTGCGTACGCGGGGGAGCTAAATGGGTTTAGGAGTTGTTGGCGGGAGTGCTGCTGGATAACGTACGGTCTGCTTTGGGGGGTGGTGTTATTCCCCCCTCTGGTGGATCGGGGAGAGTCACCTGAGCACCGTGAGACACTGCTGAGGTTGGGGTCGAGACTCTGGCGGGGTGTGGTGCCCCCGCTGGTTGGGGAGGGGGATTGAGATTGGCTGGTGGCAGCAATGCTGTTGCGCTTGATGTGTTTTTGTGGAATGCAGTGAGGTGGGAATGGGGATGTGAATGTGATACTTGAGTTCCTTCTTGGGGGAGAGGCAACAGATTCAGGGTCAGATTCAGGGCTAATATCGACTACCACCGACACCCTCTGCTCCAGATACTCTTCATCTGTCGCAAACAACGGATCCCCACTCGGCGAGTCATGCACATGCGCCGGTCGATGCGGGGAGTCCCCATACGCTTCCACCTCGTCCAGGATATCCCTATCATCACCTACATCCCCTGTTGGCGCACTGACCGTCCCAGGAGACAACTCCTCCTCCTCCTCCACCGCATGCACCACCCTAGCCATCTTCCTCAACCCCTCCCTCTCTCTCCCCTGAATCGCCATCGGTAAACTCGACCCAAACGTCGCCGGTGACAAAACAACACCCTCCTCCTCCCCCAGTAGCGGCTCAGAATGGAACCTCATCCCCCCCTCAATACTCTTCCCCTTCGAACTCCAATCCTGATTCATCATTTTGGGAGGGGGTGCGTCCAGTTCCCCATTAACATACTTCTGCATACTCTTCTTCCTAAACCCCCCATTCATCTTCCTCCCATTCCCATTCCGATTCCCACTACTCCCATTGTTCGGGTTTGCATTCGTACTCCTAGGTAAACTCCCCAGCACACCCACCCTCTCCAAATTCTCAAAACTAAACGGCACCGACCCCCTCCTCCCTGTACTCGGCAACTCACTCTGCGGGATGCCCAAACTCCCAAAGGGACTAATGGGGCTATACTTTGGCAGACTCGCCGCCTCTCTCAACCCATGCGGCGTAGCAATGATATCACTCGGTGCCGCGACGCCCATCCAAATCGCCTCCTCAAAGTCTGGACTCTGTGACCTAATATTCGGATCCCCCGAACTGCCGTCCTCGTCTGTGGGTGAAACCGGCAGTGTCTCATCCATATCAAACAAATCCTCGTCATCATCCACAGAGCCAAACCCAGATCCATTAACATCACCCCTATCCACCGACTCCCAATCGTGATCATCTGTCCTGGGCGAGATTCCCCCTTCGCGAAACTGCCCCCCCCCGGCAACCTCCACCAACCCATCGCTAATCCTTGTGGGAACAACTAAACTATCCCTATAGCTCGGGCTCGCCGAGGGCGCTTGTTGTAGTTCAGGAAGAGGAATTATCGCAGCCATCTTACCCCCAAATAATGACGCCGTCGATCTCTGATTAACCCCTATCGAATTCAGTGCCTCCACCTGCTCGATCTCCATCGTGTCGAGATCCTCGCTCGGGTCGATATCGTCGTCTCCGAAGGTAAGAGCTGTTTGTGGTGGAGTACTCCTGCTTGGGACGGGCTTCGCTTCGTCGAGTTTAAAACTGACTTTCTTTGGACTTTTTGGCTTCAAGTGGCGAGGACCAGAACCGCTGCTAAACCCACTACTGTACGAGCTCGAGTGTTTCAAGCTAGAAGCCAGCGGTGCACCAGGTGATGTCGGTCTCGTATAGGTTGGTGACTGGGCCGGTGGTTCTGAGTGTGATCGAATCGGCGTAATCGGTCTTGGGGATGTAGCTATAGGGCTTGTCCTGGAATAAGTGTCGTCTAACAGTGGTAGATACCTAGGAGTAAATAACCCCGCGAGCTGAATTTCCTCTTCAAATGGTGGGCTTTTATCTTTCTCTTCCTTGACCTCTTTTTCCCTGCTACCTTCCATTTCCGGAGGGTCAGACGCCTCTGAAGTCTGTGCTCGTGGTGTCAGTGGTTGTGGCGGGGTAGCCTCCGAAGTCAGCGGATCAGCAGTAGAATTTTGTTCGTTGAGTGCCATCAGGGCTGCCGGACTCGAGATCGCAAAAGGCAACTCATCGGGCTCCTCGTCAAAGCGTGACTGCTCCTTTAGTATCCCCGATCTAGGCTGAGAATTATTCTGCGCCGAGGAGGACGCAGATGAAGTCGAACCATGATGTTTCACCCCCACATCACGGGCCTCCTGCTCCTCATCGGCAGCAGCAACTTGCTCCTTCGCCTTATTCCTCTTCTCCTTCTTCCTCCTCCACCGCTCCCGTAGGCGCCGTTCGTACTCGGCATGCTCTTCCTCCTTGGCAATCTTAAAAGCCTCAATCTCTTCGTCGATCTCTCGTCGTTTGATCTCCAATCTCCTCAACAACCTCACCTCCTCTTCCGTTGTAGCATCGTCGGAAGATGCCGATGAAGAGTCTGTAGTAGTTTCATTTATCAAACCGGGGGTAAAACTGTTGTTGGAGTTAGCATCAGTATAATCTCCGCTCCCCCCAGGTTTTGCATTGTTCTCTTGCTTCTGCGGTGGCGGTGGCGGTGGTGGGGGTGGTGGTGTCGTGTGAGCCACTGGTGATGATACTGGGGATGGATCCATTTTTGCCGAAACCTCACTCATTGTCGATGCGTTCGCTTTCCGAGTCTGAATCTGATGTTGTTTCTGATTCTGGTTCCGATTCCGATTCTGTCTCTGCTTCCTCTGTTGGTGTCTTTCGTGTTGCCTCAAAGCCACAAAAAGGTCCTCAATCGACGACGTAGCACTATCAACGGATGAGGGTGAACTTCTTGCTTTACTGCTGCTGCCACTAGTACTACTTGTACTCTTATAGCTACCGTCGCTCGTGAGTAAACTGACAAACTCGTTTCCGTGCTGCGATGAACCGTCCTTCTGATTGTTCTTGTTCGTTGAATCTCTCTTCGTAGTCGCAGTAGTTGTAGCGGCAGTGTGTAAATCCGAGGGTATCATGGATATCTAAGGTATCCGGATCTTCACAACTAACGTTACAGACTTCGTATCGCTATTAGCGTGACTCAACGTAATCTAATAAGTTTTTTTTGTCTCTTCGGATCCCTTTGACCTTCCTTTCTACTTATTTCGCAACACAACTGTGCAGGAGGAAGGTATAAACCTGATTGTGGGTCTTTAAGTTCTCCGGGGTGGGTGTTGCGTGCGAGCGGGTGTGGTGGGGGCGGGTATGGCAGGCAGGGGGGGACTGGAGTTTGGGGAGCAGGTAGAACCGATGTAGCGGAACTGGCCGTTGTCCGATCTGAGAAGAGACTGTGGATGGAGAGCAAAAGCCGAGGAGAGGCTGAACCCCGATATCTATAACTGGGCTGCACTGAATGTACATGTACCAATATGTCCCAATATAGCTGAAGAGAAAACTGATGGAACACACGAGCGCTGTGCGCCCGGGCCGGCCAGCAAGCCGATTTCAGCCAACTACAGTATTACGAGTATACCGTATCTTTTACAAGAGAATTGGAAAGTTTACGCCGTACAATAATACTTACATGGGGGTACAGTACAGTACCGGTACCCAGTATATACCCAGCGTGTCGCATCGCCAGCAGGCCCAGCCTGGTTGAGTCGGGCGCGTGCTCGCTTGATACACTTGTGCCACAACTCATCGCGCATCGTAAGGTATTGCCTCCAGCACAGCAGACGGGAAGTCTACTATATACGTATTCACTCACCTGTGTCAGTCAGTACCAGTATCCCCCCTGCCTCCACAGTTGCTCCTCACCTCATCCGTTTCCTGGGTCACCTGCTCAGCAAACCCTCCTTTGCTGTTCCTGCCCTACAATCCATTCGCTACCACTACCTTTCTTCCTTCGCTGGCAGCTCCTCGCCCGTATCTGACTGTACCTTATCCGTTATCCCGAAAAAAAAAGAAAAGCCATGTCATTAATACCTATATCCTTTTGAGCAAACCAAACGGTTGCTCTACATACTGTAGTCTGGTTGCACGACCTCTCGAACCAGACTATACACACTGGTAAATAAGTTGTGAAGGGTGCCGACCAAGACACCCAAACCTATGCTGACAGCCCCGAAGAGACATAGTATATCCCAATCAGTCACCACGGTCAAGTAATACTGGACACCTAAAACTCTATCGACCAGACTATAAATCTGCCCATGTCATGATGATTTGCATAGAACCTCACCCTCGGCTCATACTAGTATGCATGTGATGTACAGCACGACTGCTCTACTCCTGACCATGGGCGCAGGATCCAAGATATCAAAGTAGCTTAGCAGCCGATATCGATGGGCAGTATCAAAATAGATGTATATATCTGATTTTGAACTCGGACAAAATGATGCCCGACTGTGAGGGGTCATCAATGTAGATTCCTTCCATGTATTCCATGCATGCGTCACCTCACCTCACCTCTGCTAGGATGCTGAATAGATTAGTCTAACCTCACCTCAGATTTGGCATATTTCTAGCTGGTCATGGGGCATGAGCGAATAATATGATACACATGAGCATGTCAGGTCCAGGCCAAGTAAGTTGAGGGTAACCCAGTCTCGCACCACTTAGCGATACTGGCAAAAAAAAGGTACTTCTTTAGAGCAAAAAGCAGCCATTTACAAAGCAAAAAACGAACGACCGTATACTATCCTGCGTAATTCACATCCGTATACTCATCATGACTCTTCTCATCCCATCCATTTCCCTTCATGGGCATATCATTGACCCACCTGTCAAAGCCACCAAAGGAAAAGTTGAAGAACAAGCCAGGAAAAAAAAACCGAATCTATATGTATAGATGAGCCCGTCCCCAATCACCCATGCACGTACGGTATGTCAAATAAAGCCACCATGGCATCGCCTAAAGCATACAAACACCTTTCAACATTTACTATCCTACCTAAGCATCTAGGTCCATCCCACCCTTATCATCATCCCTCTCCGGGCTCAGCTCCACATCATGCACTGCTCCCGGCTCCCCACCGTCACCTCCATCATCCCCCTCTCCCAACCCTTCATCCGCACTGATCACAACCTCCGTAACCCCGTTATGCTCAACCGCCGGGGATCCCTCCCTCACATCTTCCAAGTCTGCAAACATGTCCGTGTCCTCCTCTGCATCGGCATCTCTATCACTATCGCCAACTTCCCCCGCAGTAGAAGTTGGCGTCCCAGGAGCTCTCCCACCAAATGTAAAGCTAACCTTGGGCGCCACCTGTGGTCCATAAACACCCTCAACGGGTAACTGTGGCCCAAAAGTCTCAGTATAACTCGGAGGTAATGCGGACGAACTCGGCCCTTGACTTCCGCTCAATACCGGACTAGGCGGGAGTACAGATAATGGTGCTGCTTCAAAGAGATTCGAGTTGCTTCCGGCACCACCAAAACTCCTATATCCAGTGGTGGAACTACCAGCGCGGCCAGAGACCAGCGGGGGTGACGACCTTGAGTTGTCTGGCGAATCTCTCCCTCCAATCCTCCCACCCAGCATTCGAGGGGATGAGGAAGAAGAGTTGTCGGAAATTCCAGAGTCGTTCCCATTGTCTGCCCCACCGTTTCCCGGTTCCTCCTCTTGGGGGGGGGCTTTGGAGTCCCCCATTATATTTTCAAAAATGGGTCCACCGAGGGGCTTGTTAGTGCGGCGGCGATAGAACAACAAGTATGCGGCAGTAGTAACAATGGTTGTTTGGTTTCCAATCGATGTAACGGAGGAATCTAGCAAGCACCATATTAGCATTTCATGAACTGAGATCAAAGGGCTCTCCATTCAGCTCCCACCATCAAAGTAGTACCACTGCCCATTCTCAAAGTTCTTGGCATAAGCAGTATAATGTCCTCCTCCGAGACCACCATAATGATTATCCACCGCGAATAAATCATAGATCGACTCCTTCCCATCCTCTTTCTGGCCGATCCTATCGCTCAAATCAAGGCCTTCCACGGGAAAATCAATCAGAGCATCTATTTTATCCCTACTAATCCTGGAGCTCGCGAATCTCTTGAGGTGAATCACTAGTATATCGGGGCTCTTCCACAACTCAAACTTCTTACGGGCCCTCCTAAACTCTTTGCATCTTGGACAATACCATGGATCAGTCTCCGATAGGATCTCCTCCTTAGCGAATTCAGCAAGACAGTCTTCAAGGTGAATCCCCCGCTTGCGGCGACTTTCTCTCGTTCGTCGCTTTGCAAAAAGCTCTTCATCTGGAAAAATCTCCATGTCGCTTTCTTCCCAAAGAGGGTATCCTCGCATATCGTCCTGTCTGTTTCGTCCTCCGAATATGCTTTCCCAATTATGATCCTCCCATTCGCAGACAATGGCTTCTCCCAGTCGAATTAACGGTTCTTGTTCTTGCTGGATGAAGTGTGGAGGTGGGGAGGGTGCACCCCCTGGAGTTGTCTCTCTATGAAGCTTTGACTTCTTATTGTTCATCTTGCCATAGAAAGACTGCGGGCTTAATGCTCCAAAGCTACCCCCCCGCTTTTCGAAAGAATAGTTTGCCCGGTCATTTACATGGGTTGCCTCATCATCGCTATCCTGAGTCTCAGGTGCGTTTGCAAAGGATTCCTGTACTTCTTGGTCGTAATCTTCATCACTTTCATCACTTCCGGTCTGTAGCCCTGATCCATGTTGTTTCCTCAGGGGTGGTGTTAATGGAGGTGGTGTTTGTATCCTAACCAGTCTGGAAGCTAGGTCAATGGGGGTGTTGAAATCGGTCCACCCAGTTTGCAGGGCCCTGTCACCACCATGACCCTTGGTTCCCACTTTCATCGTAAACAAGGGTCTTAGCCTGTCCAAGTTACGCTGCGAATATTTCTTTGGCCTCTTTCGGGTCTCCACTTCTCCAGCGTCCTCCATCTGGACATCTACATACCCTTCCTCTCCATCTTTCTCACTCACTCGCTTGCCTTCATTGATAGATTCATCCTCGCCATTCACTACGACCTGGTCGGGTGTTTCAGAGCCACTAGTGTTATCGCTATCATCAAAGAGCTGGATTGTGGTCTGGCTCTGATACCTCTCGCACACCTTGGCAAGGATAGCATTGTGGTCCTTCTGCTCTCCTCTATCGAGTACAATAAAGAACGGTAAGCCGAAGTACTCCAGTCCCCTAGTCTTTTTTCTATTGAAGACTGGCACAATCATCTTGTCCATCAACTGCTCATTCTCCCAATCATTCCTACTGAGTAGGGAGCGAGTCTTTGTAGGTGGTGGAAAGTTTGTCGGCACCTCCTCAAGTTCGTAGAACATAGGTTGATCCCTTGCCTGAATCTCCCCTGAAATGGGCCGTGAATCTTCGTAATGCTTGAAGAATTTGTTCTTGTACATCTCCGAGCCCATAATCTACCATCTCCTGTCAGCACTGCATCACTACTGGTGTGGGTGCGGATAAACGTACCTTCTTTGGATCAATTCCCAATTTATTGCCAATATACTCCTTCAGTCCCCTAATTGTACCGTTCCTATCCATATCTACCGGAATTTTAAGTAGCTTTTTCCCTCCCACAGGATAGAATACAACTTCCTTGCTCCAAACATTCTCTACCGGCAAAGGTAGCGTCAAATCCATGAAAGGATCAAAGGTAATGGAGACTTTTTCACACTCTGGACAGACCAAAGTGCTCTTGTACATACCGCCGAACAAGTCTGCCACCGCAGAATCGTTCCTGGCTTTGTAAATACTCCAGCACTTTTCTGCTAGCTCCGCGATCAATTTCTCATTGCCGACCATCTCATCGGTAGAGTCGGGTTTCTCCATATACGGCTTTTTGCGGATGCGATTCAGATCCTCATGCAGTCCGTCCAATAAGAAAGCTAAAAACTCCTGTGTGTCTTGCTGCCCATAGCCAGAAAACGCAAGCCCATATCGCCCAATGGTGCCCTTGAATTGACGGGGGGCGTAGGAGATGGGGCAGGTGGGGTTGAACATGTGGCTCAGCAATTCAGCATAAGATTTAGCGATATTACCACCATGGGCAAGAGGATTGGATGGATTCAGTTCTCCCATATAGTGCCCGGCTATCCGGCCAAATTAAACACGATTAGACAAACTTCACTGGGATGAAACGAGGTGCAGGCTCCACTCACACAAGAAATACTTCGACAACTCCTCACAATTTCTTAAACACTGCAACGCCGAGTTCATATAACAAGTATTCCCCAAATTCTGTAGCCCACAGCATCCAAGGGGTCGCCCAGATTTCTTCTCCCGCCCCCTAGACATGATACTGGTGCTCGCACTCGCTGTAGTATGGTTAGCCCTCGCCGGACTGGAGCTCCTGCTGGAGTTCGCCGAATTGGTCCTACGATTCACAAGACTACCAAGCTTCGCCTTGGCCGTGGAAAACATGCTCCCATTATTCTTCGCCACCTTACTCCCCCTCTCGCTGATCCAGTCTCCGGATGCATCCTGCTCCTCAAGCAGAATGTCACCGCCATCTCCAAGCCCGGCTAGACTGATAGAAAGATTCCCATTGTAATTTTGGTTATTGGTGTTGTCAACAACTATCTCCACCAGTTCTTTTTCGCTACCGGCTTCCAGCTCCTGGAACGCAGCCATATCGTAAATCATGCCTTTCCTTCCACCTTTCTTGCCATTCACAGGCGGTGATGATCTAGAACCATCTAAAGATGCCCCGCTATTATTCATCAACCTCCAAATTCGCACCTTTCGTGACATGTCGATCCCAGCAAGGTTCTTAGCTTTTTTAAGGAGGGCATTGGTCTTCTCACTCCTCCCTGCAATGATCTTGGCGGGGGGTTTTACTCCAAATCCTTGAGTTGTTTCTGCCGACGGATCTCGTAATCTATAGATGGTAAATGTGGGAGGGTAGAGCTCAACCTGTATATTGGATGCTGATTGTGTATCGGTCTGCGTGTTGACTGCCTTCCGCTTCAGTGGTGGGGGGGAATTCGGGGTAACTCCATGCACCGCCACCAGAAACTCCCAGGTGTCAAGTGGAATAACTTCAAAATCCTCTCCCATAGCACCTGGTAGTAGCGGTGTAAACTCTGCCTCTGCAGCTGTACCATTGACATCTACAGGAATCCCAGCACTGGTTGGATCTAGCAGAATGACACCTTCAGTCACCATCTTCTGCTGGGCTACCTTGTCAACCAAATCTGAGTTGTCAATAGGCCCCAAAGGCCCCTCTGCCTCTTCCTTAGTCAGCACAATATCCGATTCTGTATCATTGGACAGAAATTTCTTGAGCCATTTCCCGCTAATAACACAGTACTCCTCCCCCGCCTGCATTGGTCGATGGATCCCAAGACGGACAGTTTGGATTTGCTGATCGAGAGTTGGTGGGGGGGAGGTATGCCTAGTTGGTAGCTCTGGAGCTGTGGCTGTAGTAGAGGTTGGGGCCAAAGGGGAATCAATGGTGGTAGCGGTGCTTGTCGGTACTCCTGTCTCGAATGCGGGCTCTGGGGCCCTTGTTGCAGATGACTGAGCCAAAGGAGTTGGATTTGGCACTGCAGATGGTGTAGGCCCAGAACTGGCTATCTCAGTTTCACCCAGCGAGACCCCTCCCTGCTCATTATTGATGCTCATTGGCGACATCGGGTAATCCTCCGCCTCATCTTCTCCATCCATCTCACTTGCAGGCCTCTTCGCTGGAGATTGGGATCTGACAACACCAAGTGGTTGCTTATTCGCATCTTGGGTACCCAGTGGAGGAGGTGACAACCCCCCTGTGGCTGGGAGGGGAACCGTGGTTGTTGTGGCTGGTGCGGTATCTGCTGAAGTATCCATGGCGTCACTCGTAGCGGTCTCTGGTGTTGTATCCCCATCCACCTTGGGGTCCTGTGTTTGTGTTCCTGACTCTATCGCTTCATTGGCAGGCCCAGCAGGCGTCGCCGTGAGATCTGTGGGGTTTGTCTCAGACATAGCTGGCGTGCCGGCGGGGATTGTCGTAAGTCGTCGTCGTTTCGTCAAGTTGAGAGAACTGAACAACGTCAACCTCTGATAGAAGTTTTCGTCGTGAAGGAATGTTTGTATCGGGGGCACAGAAATATCTCCAAAGGAAGCACCCTTCGGCACCAAATGCTGTAGTCTGTAAAAGAACCGCCCAAAAGAACAAATCTTGTTCGAAGGATGTAGGCGAAAGAAGCACCCCCCCCTTTATAACTCCAATAAGACACCGTTCGAGGGTTCGGGATCTAAGATTCGTGTACCTGTAACTTGTCAGTATCATCCCAGTTTTATACCCTTGAATGAAGCCCATAACAGACATCAGAATGCAACGACCTTCTCTATTTTACGGAACTGAGTAGCCTACCTTAGCAGAAGGCTTGCTTGCCACCCCCCTGTGGTATGCAAGTGAGAGGTGCGTTGTCGTCCGTTGAAGATCAGAAACGGGGCTTTCGTTGGAATGGCAGCCACCAGTCTTTGAATCGGCGTTGAGACTTCCAGTAGCGGTGGGGGTTTCGGAGTTGACGACAATGACTCTGGGTTAAGAAAGTCAAAGTGGGGAGTCCCTGCTATATAGGGTCTTGAAAAGAGTTGTTTAAATGGTCGATAGATTCGACGTCAAGTAGTGCCAGTGATAGACGATTTCCACGCTGTGAGGGTGGCGATTGAATTTGATTTCGTCCCCCAAGTGACCTGGGAGCGTGAGCACTATCGCCTTCAGCTTATTATCGTTGCACGCCGCGAGTGTGCGAGCTGGATGGAGAAAATGGACTGGGGCTGGCGAATAGCAAATGGTATAGTTTTGTATAGAGCAAAAAAGCATCTGCATCAAACAGGACTGCTATTCGTTCCCTGCGTTTTGTTCCTGAGAAGTAGCCTCGCAGAGTACCGGTAGCACCTAAGTATGCCTGGAAGGTGATCTGCTTCACGTGTAGGGGGTGAAGCCTAAAGTGTACATCAAGGAATACATGGTCGAATTCAATGGAACAATCAGCTCAATACGGTCTCAAATTATCACCGCGCACCTCGCTTGCATGATGATGTGGAGTAACTCCCGTGACTCAGCTCAGGGTAACCAATCAGTAGATAGGTACAAAGCACAGCGCCAAGTACAGAGGTTTCGAAAGTGCAATAAGACTCCCAATTAGTTATATACAAGACAATGGACTCCAGCAACACAACTCAAACCAAGACGAGGCCTGGTGAGGAAGCACTAGCGGCTCCTTGTAGGGTCATATATTAAGCTGAAGTCGTCTATTAGGCTATTAATCTCAGGGTCCAAATCATCGCCCTATTTTGCTTGGATCTTTTCAACCTCAGCCTGCGCCTCTTCCCATGTCTCCAAGTTCTTTTTCGCCCATTCGATATGGCATTTTGCATAAGCAATCTACAGTCGCTGTGTCAGTCGTATCCAATTTTTGTAGAAAGCTAGGAGCCTTACCATCATCCTCTTCAAGTCCTCTTCTTTCTCCTTTTGAAACCTCCTCAGGTCTTTGAGTATGCCAGCACTTGCCTCCTTCACATCCCTTTCAGCCGCACCAAGCCCCCGCTCCAATTGCGCTAACCGCTCCTTGGTCTTCCCAATGTTGTTCCTCCTTGTTGTCTCTGGGTCAACATCTACAATTCCATGCACTGCATAGCTTAACCTTCCGAATATTTTTGATGATAATCCATTCCCTACATTCCCTATCATGCTACTTGCTAGGCCAGCGGTACTACTGAGTGGTGATGTGGTGGTAGTCACAGGGGCGGATGCGGTACCGCCGGTTGATGCGCTCTTCTTGTGGGTGCTCGTGTTACGACCGGCTGGAGCGGATATACCAGCTTGCGACGCTTTGGTAGATTGTGATCTTTTTGGCGAGGTAGTTGAAGGGTTGTCTCCTGAAGGCATGTGTGTTGGAGGAAAATCTGCAGAGTCGATGCTTTCCACATCGTCTCGATCGTCTGACAGACTTCTCCTATGGCTGGTTTCCCCTGCGAGAGATTTCTCAAGCCTTCTAGCTTCCGCCTCACTTCGTTCCAGTTCTTCCAAACTTTGCTTCTTTTGTGTGAGTTGGTCCTTTGTCATTTCCTCCTGGAGCCTTTTTAGAGTTCTATATTTCAAGACGCTTCTAACGACACCGGCGAACTGAGCAGACTCTCGCAGCGGCTCTGCAAAACTGGAGCTTAAAACACGAGCCAATTCTTCTGTGGCTATATAGGAAGAGTCTACGGCCTGTCCAACCCGCTCAATCGCTGTTGCCAGGGTGCCGGATTCTGATAAGGAGAATGCATTGTAGCGTGCACCGAGCTCCGAATAGTCTGTAGCTAGTTCTGTCAGGCGCTTGAGAATACGGCGATTAACCTTTTCAATAGACCCCGTCAGCAGGCTTTCGTAGTCTTTCGTTGCAGTTTCATAGTTGTAAAAGTAGGAGTCAAGCTGTGACTCAGAGAGGTCACGATCTTGAGGGGGGAAGCGGTGAACGTAGGGATTCTCTCGCCCTTCTGGGAGCGGAATGGGTGCAGCTCGCAGCTTTGCTGAAGCTGACGGAACTGGAAGAAATGCGTGTCCTGGAGTAGGGTTCGAAGGATCACTTGGAGGTGCTCGAAGGTGGGCTTTTGGAAGATCAGATATTGGAGGGGAGTTCAAAACCTCACTCTAGGTCACGTTGTGAGCACGAGCATTGAGAGCCGTGGGCACCGGAAGGAACTCAACATACCCAGCTAGCATTGGGGTCCAGGAATTTAGCAAATACCGGGCTTCGTCTGATTTCTTTCATCCGCAAACAACGGTTCAAGAAGACCCCAAGCATCCGCTTTCTCAAGTCTATTGTGGTGACCTCTTCCTTTGCATGTCTTGGAGCTGTGGCATAGTCTGAAAGGGAGTGTTTCTCCGGTATTGGCGGTACTATAAGACATGGGAAAAGTAGCACCAAATTCTTTCGTAATGATTCAAATTCCGAATATCGACGACGCACTTCAAGGTCCTAACGATCAGAAGGCTGTCTGTTAGCCCCGAAAACAAAACCTCTAAGAAATGGGTGCCCAAACCCCAGTCCGAATCGTATAGACAATGTAGCCTCCTCCCCCACCCTCGACATTCTTTCCAGCATCTATAATAGTTATTCCAAGATCCCTATTCTCTGCTAATACCCTTTCCACTCGAGAATTATATCCCGCTGACCTCCTTGCAGCCGGATAGTCATCATCATCCGAGTCATCATCCGAGTCGTGAGGAGATGGTGGTCGATGTGGCGTGGGTATACCATCCTCATCATGTTCAGATATCTGTGTACTCATATTGCTCTGATAGTTAATGTGGTTGCTGTTAAAAGTCGGTGAGAAGGCCGGAGGTGATGATGCGTAGGAGTGATCATTGGGGGTGAAAGAGGAAGTTGGCGACCGGTGGTCGTATGAAAGAGGATTGTTGTCTTCCCACATAGGGTGCTCCTAGAGTGGCGGAGGCGTAGATCTACGTAGCTGTTGGGAAATGGTCTCGACGTTCGTTCTAGGTAGAGCGATGCCACGATGTGGGGCGTATGCCAGCCAACAGAGAGTACTGGGGGGCAGTTCAAGTCTACAAACAAGCACCTTTGTTGATGCCAGACAGTATTCCCTTAAAATGTGGGGTGCAGCTGAAGATGGAGATAATGAGCACTCCAAGAACAAGGTCAGAATGTAAGGATGGGAGTATCAGCCAATAGCACTGCTAGCTGTCGCACAGTGCATAAGTACCTTGTTTTTGCTTCTCTTCAGGTGACGAAGCGCTGAGACGGAGGGAAACGAAGGATCTGATAAGATTGCTGATAAGATCAGATAATCTAGGTATACAACCCCCCCTCGAATTCATGATGAGGCTTCATAACTTCCCTATGTGGTACATTTACGAAAGGCATTGCTTCAACTCATGAGAACCTTGCACGATGGAACAAGACTTTGTCGAAGCGCCAAAACTTAAGAGCTGGGGAAAGATGAATAAAAGGGAATGACATCAAAAAGCCGAATACACAAAATTCTTATACCACAGCCCAGAACCAGCTGCACGCGAGCATACTAGCAACAATCCTCAAACGCAAATATTGCAAACTCCTGCCTGTATCACCTTCATACAAAACAGCCCACGACCGAAGTCGGAGCACTTTCAACTGTCGGCTGCATTTCTGCCCTTGTCCTATGACTCCTTCCAGCTCTACCATACTGGTGACTCGTACTGTTAGCTCCTCCCTCCGCTAGCACCAGGTTTTCTTTTCCGTCCCGTATCCCTCCAAACCTCGTTCCCTCCCTTTCCCCCCAGCCCCGCCTGCTTCTGGCCTTAGCCTGAGGACCCGAAGCTGAACGAGTCACCTCACCCCTCTGCACCGATAACTCCATCCTCATCGTGCTGTTCTTCCAATTTTTCGGCTTGGCGCCATTAATTGTTACCCTCATATCCCGCTCCACAAAACTCGGATTGCCTCCGATACCCAATGCTCTCCTTTCCCGCTTCCTTCGAGCGCCATTCCTCCAAGGTTGGGCTGGATATACCCTGGGCTCTTCTGGGTTCGTCGGCATGGCATTGAACTCTGATTGATTGTCATGTAGGCTATGAGATGATGGTGGTGGTGTGAACATGGTTGGGAGCATAAGGGCTGGTATGGGAAAAGCATAGACCCATGAACTGATATTTCCAAGCTCAATTGGTCCCGCATTCCTTACATACAGTCGGTCAACTTGAGGAAGCCCTGGATCTGTTTCATATGGTGAGTGTATCTCCATTGGCAGGGAACTGGCACTCGATGCGGCACTTCTGTTTGTTGTGTGGTCACTAGAGGTGCTACTGTTATTGCGGATGTCTCCCAATCCTGGAGGCATTGGTGCTGGACACGGTGCACGCCACATAGGATCTGGTGCTACTTTTGGTGCTGGTCTATACCTTGGAAGGCTGTTAAATCCTGGTACACCTTTCACTTCGCCCTGGCGACGAGGGCACGACTCGCCTATGGTTGCACAAGCCTCGGAGGTTGTAGACCAGACGGGAGATAAAGGCCGCTCTGCAGAGTCGGATATGGTAACCATATCTTGGTCTGCAATGGTGGGGTGCCCGCACGATATATTCTGAATCCCAAGACCGATGACGCCCTGAGCTTCTAAGTCCGCTCCATTGTCACTCCACGTTGCGAGAGCAAAAGACAAATCATTTGGCTGAAGTGTGCCTAAGTGGACATCATCAACAGGCAATAGCCATTCCTGATCATCTGGGAAGCATTTGGGAGCATCTATAGCAGAAGCATGGGCATATTTGGATGGGGTCAGAGTGTTGTTACCATCGATCTCTGATGAAGTGTATCTCATCGGAGTACTGGATTCTTGAGCCGAATATCCTGGCACTGTGGCTATTGGCACAAACAAAGGAATAGCTTCTGGACTAGGAAACTGATAGCTCTCACTATCTAGTCGGCCCCCATGTTTTCCAGTCGAATGTTGGGAAGTTTCGAAGAGTGGGTGTCTTCTTGGTCCCTCCTTATGACCTCTGAATGGGCCTCTCAAGGATATTCTAACCGACTCGCCCATATCTCTGTGCCTCTCAGGTTTCTTTGGCGGCTCTGGAACCCTCCTTGAACGGCGTGATGCTAGCTTTGGATTTTCGTTAAGTGGTGCAATGCAAGAAAATACTTTCCTGAATATCCTGCTAAAAAAACCCTTTTGTTGTTTACTCTTCGTCCGCGATTTCACCTTGTCCTTCTTGTGAGTCATCTTTGGGTGCTTAAGAGTAGAAGGGACTGGCTAATGTTTTGTATATGAAAAGGGAAGTTTGATGATAATATTCAGGTGCCTTCTGAGTGAATATTATTCTTGGTAGAGCGTAGGTATCCAACTAATTCTTTTACCCAGGAGATATATTTTGCGTGAGCGCAGCTTTTATAGGGACTGTTTGCTGATCGGTTCAAATCTAGCTACAGATTAGCCTGGTTCGCTCACAGCCTGGGTGTCATGCCTCTGGATCTTGCGCAGTCGTTAGATACTCTGGCCTCGGATTCATGGATTATGTGACCTTCGTTTCTTCGACGAATGGTTTTGATTCAAACCCCGATCAGACATGCACTCTGCAACTCTGCAGCACACACAGCGACCTGTGTACCCTTTTCAACCCATGCCTCTACAGTGCAACCAGGGGGTGTGCTGGTGGGGAAGTAGGTGGGACAAACAATTGGGTTCATATTCTGTCACGGAAACCGATGTACACTGGGGATTGCGGGGCGCATGGTGGCATAGACTGACTCGAAGCTCTACTTGGTGCAAGGGCGCAATCCTATTCATCGATTACTGATATCTACAATGTGGTCTTAGTATCTCGAAAGAATGTCATGGTTTTTTCTGCGGGCTCTGTGCACTATCCGGAGATCATGTCCCTTCTACAACCCCCAACTCAGCTGTGCTAACAATTTCCACATAGCTTGGGCGTTCAGCATACCCACTCCCAAGAAGAACA
>Ga0307514_10002851_pt1 | contig 17297 bp, 25 predicted proteins | sample 16_EM_MG_FD_203088 | JGI IMG/M metagenome (GOLD analysis project Ga0307514, IMG submission 203088) | Populus trichocarpa ectomycorrhiza microbial communities from riparian zone in the Pacific Northwest, United States - 16_EM | ecosystem: Host-associated > Plants > Roots > Unclassified | place...
ACGGGGCTGGAGATACGGGCTGACGATGCTCAGCCATATTTATCTATACATCGATGAACCTACATTCAAGTATATACCAAATTTATATTATTTTTATGATGTACATTGAACAAAGTCCATGGATGTCAGTAGATGACCGCCGGGGACTGCCGGGGACGGAACTGATCCGTCCCCGGCCGTCCTTGCCGTCCGTCCCCGTCCATGATCCAAATGTCGGCAGTGTCCCGGGGACGGACGGAGAGTTGCCATCCCGTCCTAATCCTGGGTGATGTCGGACGGACGGGACGGTTGACCACACTGGGGGGCTACAAGCCACCGGGCCAAATCTGATGCCAACATGGTGATGGTGGTGGTGTTGTGTATGGTGGTAAAGAGCAGCAGTTCTATTGCTGAGAAGAGTGGAGAGTTGGAGTTCGGCACATGCTGACTTTAAATTCTGGCTCTCACTGCGTTTTGCGAGAAAATATCTGAAACTAGGTATCTCTTGCCATCTCCTCTCCCGTCGTCTTGCGACGACTCAGCCACTTGACCAGATGCGTTGTAAGTGCTATTGTCTAGCTTGATATCCCGGAAAGATGAGTTTGGAATTTCCTTTCTTCACTTGAGATCCCATTCCGCACAAGGGAAAGACCGGCAACCCCAAACTGAAGTCTTGTTAGAATACGGATGTTATTTTTCAGGCTCATCCATGCTAGTGCTAAACTATGGCTATCGATATGAGGTCCTGCAATATGTTAGTCGGACAGTACCGTTCGGATATCTGGGCGGGAGTCCTAGCACGTCCCGTACTATTGGGTTAACTGTGACCAAAATGACTAGCCCGCAGGCACCTGCGGGCCGAGTGACCTACTACAGGTACTCGCCAAATTTGCATATCTCAAGACACCTCCTGTCAATGATTAAATGGCTCTAATATGATTATCATATCTAATAGTTATCTGACTTTGAGGTGCAGTTACCAAACTGTTGATGTGTTGCCAAGGGCGCTTATGACGAGGTGTCCGGAGACTTGAAAATCGGATGAGTGGTATGCTTCTAACAATATCACAGGGTAGTCCACTCTCACCACTGAAACATAGCGTTGTCTGCCACCCATGCGGGACAATTTCGCCGATATCGTTCCTTGGTTTCATGTCAAACATGCAGGCGAGCTAACTAGCCAGTTGAAGCTTGCAGGCGTACATATCACAAACCCAGCCAACACGGGCTTTTTCAATGTGGGTCTAGCCGCACCTTCTCCTGCGAATGCCTGCGGGCCGGCGGGGCCCGTTCGGAACACTGTGTGTAACAGCGCAGTTATGATGTGGGGAGATCCGATTCGTGGAGACCATGATACGGAAAAGAAGTGGGAAGGAGAAAGACTGGAGGTATATACAACAGATAAGAGAACTTCGGTGGTTTGGTTATATCCCTTTGCCACTGGATATTCAAAAATTCATCATCGCGCCCTGCGCTATAAAATAATCAACGATAGTAGCTAGATTGACTAGGAAATTCGGGAAAGAAGGACACCTCAAACGTTAAGCAAAACCTATTATCCCCTGAAACAAAAGAAGAGCAACACGGGTAATGATGGGCGACGGCTATAAGATACCCCTACTCCTCCGAGAGCTACATAGGATTACTACGAACGAACTGGTAGTTATGGTGTAAACACATGTCCGTCCCACAAACTCCGCTGGACCTGCACAACGAATGTTTCCCCGTACCAACACGAAAAAGCAATGTGACCCCCAGTATCTGCAATTTGACATCCCATCCATTAGACCCAACCAAGTACAGTAATAATTATCTCCTAGAAATACCGCAGTTATATCACCACCACCTGGGCGACATTTCTGCTTCAATACCCCTTTGACGTGGGGTGTTGTGACGAAGACCATAGTTGATTATGAGTAGTGTTGCCAGCCAATTCCACTATAGACTGCTCCGCATGGGATGGTGGTATGACTTGTTCGGTCGAGTTGGTTTTTCGGTGCTTAAGCCAGATTACTATTATTACCGCAACGGCAAATCCGACAGCAATGATGGAACCGATTACTATGCCGGCGATAGCACCGGCAGATAGGGCATTGCTTTTGATCATACTGCTCGGGATTCTGGTGGGCATCCGACTTGTTGCTGGGCTCGTTTCGCTTGCGTACAGCGCCCATGACGGGTTTCTGAAGGTAGTGCTGAAGGAAATAGTCCCGCATTGCAGGTTAAGGAAAGTATCGTAACCGTAGCCGTATTGCCAGTATACCGAGTAACAATACGGGTACAATGATCCACTACATCAAGTCAGTCTTGCCTTCAAATTTGTATGAGGAATATGGCACGTATGCGAACCAGTACTGCGTCCCATCAAACATTCTCCATGAAGCCACTGTACTGTAAAAGTGACTTCTGAATGGTATGCACACGCTTCTGAATGGGCATATGTTTCCTCTATTGAGGACTTCAGTGGCTAGTAATACAAGATTCAAGGTAACAGATCAACATACGTTCGGCAACATACGCCTGTCACAGTCTCATCGCTTAATCCGTCTCCTGCAAAAACAGTACAGTAAGAATCGGTGCAAACCCCCACGTTGCAAGTTGATGGATCGTTCCAGCCGAGTGAATCAGACACCTGCCTCCTCAACTGTCTTCGGAGCTCTGGTATTGGGGTCGGCTGCATATCCACGGGACTCGGAACACCATCATTGAAGTGTACAGTTGAGGTTGGGACCCAGGGGTATGAACAGGGAGATGGCACCTCTTGTGGCGCCGCTGATGCAAATGGCGGAACCAGTACGGCAACAATAACACCGCTGAGTATAAGATATGGATGGATCTTCATGGTTATAGCAGCTTTATTTCAACTCACCAAATTCTAACAGAGCAGTAGCGCCCTTATAATCATACGGGAAATCTTCCTGCAGCCCCACATGCCCCGAATCAGAATTTCTCCCTACGACACTGGAGCCAAGACAAATGTTCATGCACAAGCGGCGCACAGTGCTGCAGTTGAAGCAGCGGCTGAAACTTGAAATAAAAATGGAGGCAGTGCTAGGTCTTGGCCGGTGGTCTCAATAGCCAAACTCAGCTAGTTTGTGTGCAGTCAATTCAAAATTGCACTCTTCAACAGCTCTAAGACAATCTGCCATAGAGCTCAAGCTAGAAGGCTACAGCCCAAAATAAGATTCATTTTGGTGAAGTCATTATGACGTTTGTCATGTTTGAGATCCCTCTGATTCCCGCATTCACGTCAATAGTTCTTCAGACAACACCACTCATCCAATCACAAGTAGGACCATCCAGGGAGATAGGGTTCCTGGCGATCAAAATGATCGTAGGTATGACATGATTCTGCAGTTCGACAAGTAAACGGTCAATAAGCAGTCCAAGCTGCAGTTCAGTAGACTTTGGGGGTTAGGTATTGAAAAACATTTGGCACAACTAGAATCTTGTCTGAATCACCGCTCTAGCTAAGTACTGACCATGAGATGGGATGGTACGGGATCTCGGTAGGACCCGCGATGTCGAATCTAGTAGGGCTTAAGTGTCGTATCCCGAGACGTCACTAGTAATTATAGAAAGGCAATTCGAGGCGTCTCGGGGGGGGCTCGAATTATTCTGTTCAGGCTCGAGACGCTGCAAACCGACATACAAATTTTGGCTTCAATTCAATCATTCAAGCCGCCGGCAAAGCTCTATTGCGCGATAGTCTTCACTCTGTACACATCATCGGATAGCTGGAGCTCGGCCCAGTAACCTAGAACTATAACATCTCATTACGTCTCGCGAGAAATCTTGTGCCGCGGAGGACATATCTCTCGCCGTCTCCTCTCATTCGCATCACTAGTCCTCCCGGCGGGAGTCCCTGGACGTCTTGTACTATTGGGTAATCTGTAACTCCAAAATTGCGCCATCTTGGACGCATTAGTTTCCAGACACTGTACGAACTGCTTTGCCATAAAGTTCTGGTGATTAGGTCGGTGGTGATGTCTTGCCAAGATCTTAATTACTTGCTGTCACTAGATTACATGGGAGGAGTTGTGTTGCTATAGTTCGTAGGGGAGACTGTGCGTAGATTTTATGATACTTCGAAGCGAGAAGGAGCAAGACTCGATTTATATACAGAGAATCACCAGGGAAAACATTGATGCCTTCGCCTCTCTGAGCCACTCGCCACTTGCCACCACCGGATAAGCAACAAGTCGTGTTACTTTAGATGGTTCGGTGACTTGATTGTATCTCAAACTACGAAGTCTTTAGGCCCATATATACAGTAGCCATGTGTGCTACTGAGGCTGATGTTCTAAGTATACATGCAGCCAGTTGGAAAAAGAAATACAGGAGATATATACAAACTAGCTTTCCGGTAATCACAATACACCTATATACTTAATAGTTAATAATATAAATGCGCCAAGACAGGTAGAAAATCAACATACATTTGACAACATAAACCTGTCACAGTCTCATCCCTTAATCCGTCGCTTACAATAACAGTACAGAAGTAATCGTTACAAACACGACATTGCAGGTTGATGGATTTTTCCAACCGAGTGAATCAGACACCTGCCTTCTCAGCTGTCTTCGGCGTTCTGGTACTGTGTTTGCTGCATAACTACGGCATTCAGAACGCCATCACGATTGGGGCGTATATTGAGATTGCGAGCCGGGTGTATGAGGACGGAGATGGCGTATCTTGCGGCGCCATTGATGGAAATGACGCAGTGAAAACTGCAACAATAACACTGTTCAGTGGAAGAAGTGGACGGATTTTCATAGTGATTGCAGTTTTCATTCGGTTTGCTGGGTTCGAACGTTCCGACCAGTGATCCTGATGGGTCAGGCGGGCCAGATTCAGCGTAAACCCGGCCTGGCCCGCGTATCACCAACCGGGCCGTAGGTGCAGCCCACGCCTACAGGCTTCGAGCAGGTGAAAACGGTGTGCGCCTGGGTAAACCATGGTTCCAAAAGCCGGCAGTTTACCTGCAGTTAACCAAAGGTAACTGCGGTCTGGGGTAAAATTTGAAATTTGAATAGCTGGTAGTACATTCTTGTGAAGAGAATTGGAGTGGCAAGAGTGATTTCTATGGAGAACAACGGTGGCGATTGTGAGAAACTTCTAGATTTCACTCAAAACCGTGGCAACTTATCGATCATAGGTTACCTTTCACCGAATAACATCAGGCACCAACTTATTAGGAAAGTCTATTGTTGACTTAGTCACTTACAGTTATTTTTTTTGGCTTTCTAATCATTGGCCTAGCTTGTGCAGTTTTAAAATTAAGCGGCCTCATCTGGCCCCCGCCTACAGGCCACGGGCCTGTCGGGAACACTGGTTCTGACTGAACAGCAGCGACCTTATCACTTCGGCTCGAAAAGCACACCACCTCCAAAATGACGAAAGTATTCCTGCAGCCCCGCATGCACAGAACCAAATGATCTCGCACCGACACTGGGGCCAAGACAAATGTTCATGCATAAGTGGGGTCGAAGCAACGGCTGCAGATTGAAATAGGAATGAAGGCCGTGTTAGGTCTTGGCCCAGATATCTGAACAGCACGCCCCATAGGAGAAAACTGCAGAATTGATATTGCCGCCCAGCATACTGTAGGCAAATTCTGAAGATCATTTGATCCTCTCATACTGTTGTAAAAAATAGGCAACATAGCAGTTGCATTTCATCCGCAGAAGTATCCTAGCTGTAGACAAGGGGTGCTATTTGCGGATTGGAAATCACATTCATCGGAAGCACTTGGAAAGGCTACGTTCATTCGGCTGGAACTACACATCTCCGGACCGCTTATTTTCATAGCTGAGTGAAGATTTTGTTTCTCAATTTCAATAGTGTCTCCAGTCATAAGGGCTAGTCTAAGGAAACATACCCACGTACTGTCCTTCACCCGTGAACGAAAGGAAACAAATTATGGGGTGGAAATCTTAGTAATTTTGACATTCCACATCTAGTGGTATCTTATATCACAGGAATAGCCTAACTACACTAGTATCCAGTGTTATTGGGAAGAAGTTCATATTGCTATCACATCTGCTGAACGCTTAAAACGTGGTACCCAGCGCTTGCCATCGAAAAGAAGCAGGATGCTAGGAGATATAGCACTCGTTCTTGCTTGATTGGAATGGGGGTAACCTTTTTGTGTAACTTTATGAACCATTCAGATCGATCAGAACCCTACCAGTTCATATCAAAATCGGTTTGTAGCTGCTTATTCTAAGTCTGGGGGTTTGATTTGTTATGAGGCGGTTTTACAAAGAATGCGCGTGACGCTTCTGGCCTGAGGGCTTATAATGAAGGTCCTACACTCTTCCTATGAAAAAGACAGGATACTACTTCTTTTACTGCATTTGGTGGCTGTGGAGTTTGCAAAACTAGAATAATTTTACTGCTATCGAGGCTGTCATCCATGAATCGAAAAATAAATCGTTTGATACTGCCACGTGCCAGGCTATCTTCCAATCACAAAATTCGTTAGCCCTCCACCCTGTAACCTCCCAGCAGCTCGTGCTTCGCCAAGAATTTATCTAGACCAACACTAAAACTCTCGTTCGTACATATATATCTTGGCACTGAAGATATGGTTGAGAAGTAGTGAAACAAGCCATACTGTAAACTTAGACTATTATTTACACGCATATGGTGCAGTCATGAAAATATGGGGGCTGGGATTTCAAGTAGTCCGCTGTCTGCGATACTGTGCCGATCAGGATCTTCAGACGACTGCCTGAAGCGATGTCATTGCGTTAGGGATGGAAAACATAAGCCATGACTAGAATCTGTCTGAACTAATGAGACGGATGGCACGGGATCTCGTGGTACCCGGATGTCTCATTTAGTGGAGTAACCCGGGATGTCCCTAGTGATGATGGAGACCTCTTGAGGCATCTTGGGGGAGGCTCGAGGTCACTCTGTTCTGACTCAAGAGGTCACAACATGCTGCAAGTCAGCATGCAAATTTCGGTTTCAATCCAATCACAGCCGTTAACAAAGCTCTGTTGTGCGGAAAGTATTTACCCTACAATGTTAGCGTAACGGCGTCATAATATCGTTCCAGTGGTGTGGTTGTAGCACGTACCCGGACAATTAGCTGGTATGATATCGTATGGTGACGGTGCAGATATGCTGTATGACAGTAGTAAAGACGCAGTATTTCTACTACTGAAGAATGTGGGCAGCTCATGGTGACCGTTACTTGTGGCATCTCATTTCGTCTTGCGAAAAGTCTTGAGCCACGGAGCAGCGTGTCTCGTATCCCATCACCTGAATCGGCTCGTCTTATTCGCATTGATTTATAACATTGCACGAACGACTTTGGTATAAAATTGTGGTGCTTAGTTCGGTGTTCATGTCTTGCCCAGAACTCATTCATAGGCGATCACTAGACTAGCTTGCCGCGCTCCATGAAAATCAATCATAGCGGCCGGAAGAACTAAGAAATTCACGGAGGAAGGACACATAAAACAGCTGTGGTGAAGGGAAAGTCCATTATCCCCTGAAGCACAAAAAGAAGAGTAACACAAGCAATCATAAACCAGGTCACCTACTGTCCAAGGTAGTGTCACCTAAGGCGATCAATTAGCGGAAGACGGCCTGCAGCACTTCATAGTGGTCCTTGCCCGGGTCTCCGGCAACAGAATCGCTGCTACAATTTGGATGCTGCTATCTGTTGCTGGAAGCCCTAAGGTTCACGGTGGTGACTGTCTCATTAGACTTCACACCATGACTGTCCTTTTAGACTTCACACGATGCTCGCCCTCATACTCATCATATCTAAGACGCACCTTTGTCCGTCTCTCTTGTACCTACAATCAACTCACTCATTCACATCAACAGGTTATGAGCCCGGCGGTCGCTACTGACTAAAATCACCTATCTATTTTTTTTTTTTTTCTATCATTCCACGACCTTCCACAAACCTCGTCGACTACAAAGACCTCCGAAACCTTGAAAACACCATCCTCCCACTCTTACCAAAACCTCCGAAATCTCGAAAACACCGCTCTCCCGCTCTTACAAGACCTCCGAAACCTCCAAACACCACCCTCCCGCACAATGCCTACCGAGACCTTCAAGACCGATTACGGCAACATCCCTAAGCTGACCGAGAACAACTACCCCATATGGAATGAGAAAGTGCACCGAGTACTCATGGGAGCAGATGCTTACTATATTGTTACTAGAGAAGAGCCTGCACTAGAAGGCAAAACCGCAAACAGCCGTACCAGCCAGCACAACTGGCGTACACAACGAATCGATGCACCACCCATCATCTACATGGAATACTCCGACGAGATCCTCACACACATCAGAAACACCACCGATCCTGTAGAGATGTAGGACATCCTCAGCGATCGTTTCGACAACACGCTCTCGAAACTTGGTCAAGATGAATACCTATTTTACTCGCCTAATCGACTACCACAATCAGCTGAGCGGCTCTGCCGAAGAGATCTCCGAAGACAGCTTTGTCACTCATCTCTTTACACACATACCGAAGGAATTTGCCACAACGATCAACATCTTCGAGCGACAAGCCCCGCCTCCCACTTCACAACACATCATGGATGCCATTCGATTGGACGAAGAGAAGGCGGCCCTCGTGACCGAAATCGCGGACGCTTCGACTGGGGCCGCCCTTTATTCTCAACGCGAAGCTTATCGTGGTCGTGGGCGTGGTGGAAGTGGGAGATTTGGACGACAAAAGACGTACCGATGCACCTACTGCAAGATGGACAATCACACCACCGAAGCATGCGGCAAGCGGAAACGCCCTCAGAGCGGAAACGGCAATTCTGGCGGAAATGGCAACTCTGGCGGAAATGGCAATTCTGGCGGAAACGGCAATTCTGGTGGAAATGACAGCTCTGGAGGAGACAATGCTGGAGGAAGTGACGAGAAAGCGTGCTACCATTGCGGGATCCCAGGCCATATCAGACCCGATTGTATTCACTACAAACGAGCGAAGGAAACACGAAACAGAGTTCGCAAAGGCATAGCTTCAATCGCCACCGCTGGAGATCGCGATCTCCTTTGACTATCCGGTCATGCTCTCACCGCCTCCGCCCATACAACGTGGGTCATCGACTCCGGAGCCTCTCACCGTATGTGCGACAATCGCGGCTCGTTCAAGTCATTCAAGAAACTACGTCGACCTATGCTCATTGAACTTCGCGATGATAACACGGTAAGCGTAACTCATCATGGACTTGTTGACGCTACTCAGGGCTACGAGATCGATGCTCTTTACACACCTACATTCCGTCTCTCACTCTTCTCCATCAATCAACTGGACTGTTGAGATCAATCGAGTACGAATAGAGATATTGAATTGACTATCGTACAAAAGTGATTGTCTAAAGAGCAAAGAGAGAGAGAAAGGCAGGCGAATATATATGGGAAAGGAGAGAGCATACTCGGCGAAGCCGAGTATCACATCCGGAGACCAATGCTGGGCATCACTGCCGGGGCTAGCCCTACTCCTCAGCACGGGGGCAGGCGAGGCTGGTGGGGGCAAGCGAGGCTGGTGGGGGCAGGCGAGGCCAATGGGGGCCGTAAGCCACCGGCCGGATGCCCGAGCCCGCCAGCACCAAACACTAGGGAAGCCACCGGGCCAAATCCCATGCCAACATGGACTCCGCTGGATCTACAGCCACGTTTGGCGGCGGCAAATGCTCCATATCATCTCCACAATCACCGATTACAATCATCGGTCATCGTGTCAATGACCTCTACTTCATATCTCCCACTGCCAGCGCACACACAGCATCAACCTTGGATGGACTTCCAAGCACACCTCCGGTCACAGATTCACGCACAATCTCCAAGTCCACTCGGAGGAAGAGAACACGAAGCACGCTCACCACTGAATCTACGAGTCTATCTCCGACCACTCCTCCGTCCGCACCTCCGAACTCATCTCCAAGCACACCTGCCATCTCAAGTCCGAACGCACCTCCGAGTACACCTACGTCTCCCGTTACAAGCCCAATCGCCGCCACGAAGTCAAAGTCCACTCGAAAGGCTCTCACTATCTCACAATCAAGACTATGGCATTGCCGCCTTGCCCACATGCACCCCACCTCCGTGCGATCTCTCATCCCGGAATACACGAACGATGATTCAATGTGCAGTGTGCATCCAGGCCAAGCACAAGCAAAAGTTCATTCGAGTCAAGGTCAAGCGCACTTCGAAGCCCTTTGAGCTGGTACACTCAGATGTATGCGGTCCATTCTCTACTCCCACCTTCGGCGGCAACAAGCACTTCATACTATTCGTTGAGGACTATACCCGCTTCACATTCGTATGGATGCTCCCAGATAAGAAGTCGGAAACTTGCACCACCGCCTACAAGGCCTTTCAGGCCCGAGTCACTACTTTGGGCTATCAGATCAGACGGTTTCGGTGCGATAATGGCCGAGGGGAGTATGACCATAAGACCTTCCGCTCGGTGCTCACCGCCAGCGGTACAACATATGAACCGTGCCCGCCTTACTCTCACCACAAGAATGGAGTCGCTGAGAGAATGATCCGTACCATCACCGAGAAGGCTCGAGCTATGATGATTGACTCCCAGGCACCTTTCCAGTTTTGGGGAGAAGCCGTCAACACTGCGATCTACCTCCATCAGCGATCTCCGAACGAAGGCTTGACAAAACGAGATGACCGAGATGGCTACAAAGCACCATACGAAACTCCATACGAGATGCTCCATGCCTTTGGCAAGCCCGCTGGCAACAAGATATCATACAAGGCTCCTATCCACCACCTGCGACGATTCGGATGCTATGTGAGCAAGCTCATTGCGGAAGAACAGCGCCGAAGTAAATTCGGTCCTCGATCAAAAGTCCTGCATGATGGTAGGCTACACCCATGAGTCAACGACATTGTGGAGAATTTGGGATCCAGATTTTCACGTGGTACGCACACAGTCGGAGGTCATCTTTGATAAAGAGCAGAATGCATACGTTTCATGCACAACAGCCGGAATTGACATTTTTGGACTGCCAGAAAATGCAGAATACATTGAGGAACTTCATACTGGAGATGGACTTCTCCGAGCACAGAACACTGCAATTGGAACGGGTGGAGATGGACTTCTCCATGGCCGTCCCAAGGATATCAGTGGAACGGGTGAAGGCCACAGCGGTGGTGATCACGGCCACACTGATGATGTCACAGATGTTCAATGGCATCTGCCCGATGACCATACTCATCGAAGTCTCCCTGCACGTACAGGTTCGAGATCATATCCTCCTGACGAGGGGGATACAATCATTGTTGCACACAGTCGTGATCATAGCACGCGCGAGCCACCGGCGTCGAGACAACATATTGAGCACAGCCGACGTCTCCGCCGCGAGAATCACACTGCCCGCAGGCAAGTCATGACCAAGAAGTCAACACAAAGGCTACCACTACCATCATTGACCACAACTCACGTTACGAGAAGTCAAGGCACAAGCATTGATAGCATAGTCGCTGCGATCAATTACCATCAATGGGGACCAAATGACATATGCAGAAGCTATGGCAGGCCCACTACAAGATCACTGAAGAAAGCAAAACAATTACATGTCTATACAATGCAAGGCATGCCTAATTATTGAAGGCTATGAGCAGACAGATTTCGGTGAGATTTACGCTCCTGTCAGAAAGCTAACTACTTTTCGATATCTCATCTCTGGTCGGGAGATGTGGATAGAACATCGATCATATAGATTCTTACCAGAAGGCCCCGATGCACACGCACATGCACATTCACCTCCAATTATTGTGGGGCTCAGGAATGCTCACTACAGTCTCAAGCAAGCACCACAGCTCTGGCACAACGATATTCATACCTTCCTCCTATTCCTCGGGTTCACACAATCACAAGCCGAACCTAACCGCTATATCCGCAGCGATGGCATTCTCATCCTCCTCTACCTTGACGATATGTCCAAGATATCACGAACCACAGCCCAGCATGGCAATTCTCCACGGCAATGGCGATCATGGCATTAGTTTTGGCCAGAAGGCCTTCATCACCACAATCCTCAAGTGATGCCACATGCAGAATGCTCACGAAGTCTCGACTCCCATGGTTCCAAATATCGAACTCGTCATTGCCGACGATCGGGGGGAGAAGGAACTCGACAAGGACAGTGTCAAGCACTATCAAGCGATCGTCGGATCGTTGATGTACGCAGCACTTGCAACGCGGCCAGATATATCATATGCAGTCGCTGTTCTCTGCCGATACAATTCCCGCCCATTCACCAGCCATATGACCGCAGCAAAGAGAGTGCTCCAGTATCTCAAAGCCACAGCTGACTTTCGACTGCACTTCAACGGCAACCGCAACGACGGTGATGTCGGATTTACGGACTCTGATTGGGCCAGCGATAGCACCGACCGCAAGTCTCAAGGTGGACACGTCTTTCTCACGTGTCACGATGGTGGCGCCATATCATGGCAGTCTCGGAAGCAAGACCTCATCGCCCTATCAACACTCGAAGCCGAATACATCGCCTGCTCCGAAGCCTCCCGAGAAGCGAGATGGCTGCTACAATTGCGGAGAGACATTCACGGCTCTCCGAGCGACGCATCCCCGCTACCGATCTACTGTGACAATAAGGGTGCCCTCACACATATCACTACTGGAGTGATCAAGGCCAGAATGAAGCACATCGATGTGTGCTACCATAATAGTCGAGATCTGCATGCTCGCAAAATCGTAGACTACTCCTACGTACACACGAACGACAATGTGGCTGATATTCTCACGAAGCCGCTTACCAAAGAGAAGAACATGAAATTTACCAAGGGAATGGGACTGGTAATACGAGATTTGGATGGAAACGGAAATTGACTTAAGATTGTTTCATGCATGTGTTTGTTATGGATGGCCATCCACAGGCTACGGTAGTACTCTTTTCCCTGCTCACACAGTCACTTCTCACGAGCAGGGTTTTTAAGGAGGCTACTATGGGAATTACATGCAGCGCACGTACGCTTACTATCATTTGTTTCAATCATGTTTGGTACTCGCATTTGTTTAGTTCTTGCTTCACGGAGTATAGCAAGAGGGGGGAGTGTTGCTGGAAGCCCTAAGGTTCACGGTGGTGACTGTCTCATTAGACTTCACACCATGACCGTCCTTTTAGACTTCACACGATGCTCGCCCTCATACTCATCATATCTAAGACGCACCTTTGTCCGTCTCTCTTGTACCTACAATCAACTCACTCATTCACATCAACACTATCTATGATCTGCGTACAGCTATCCAACATTGTTTATCAATTTTATCGTGCTATGACAATAGAAACTTATCCTACCTCTTCTGGGTGCTCTTTCTTAAGTTACCCTCACCCTCAACTCTACAGTTGTCTGAGTCACTATTATCCTTCTCCCCACTACATGAGATTTCTTTTCTTACAGCATCCCCTCCCGCTAATTTCTACTCGTTCTTCATATTGCCATAGTGTATACAGGTAAATGCCGTTTCTGTAGCTTCAAATCCCACTAACCCACGGCAACTACGAATCCATTTGCAAAGGCGTGTTGTTGTACCCTTCTAACGGTGCTTTCATGGTCAGTATATTGCGGGGGTCTCAACGATCCCGGGTGACTATAGTCTTTCGTAACCCGACAGCGCAGTCCAGTGCTAGTACTGCTTTCGATGGACTGGTCCGTCCGGAGCAAGTGTTGGTTGCCCTAAGGCTCCATACAGGTTCCTATAAGGGACTGGTGGATACCGGGAGTAAGCATTTGGTGATGGTGCCGGTGTTTATGCCAAATGTGGGCTTTAAGATTAGTTGCGCATGCGCCGTAATGCCGTGAAACTAGAGGCAGTTGGCCTTAAAGCGAACGGTGTTGGGTACGGCAATGACCTGAGTACAAAAATACTATAAAATAACTTGATTTACATCCCTTCCCATAGTTGATTTTTATATGTCACAAGAAAACCTCCGTTGCAGTTGCAACAGTACCGGTATAGTAAAAACGAAAATTCTAACAAGCACACTTTAACCCAAGCCAACTAATGCAAAAGATAGGCCCGAAGGAGCTGAAGGCGAGTTCGGCCGTATAGATTGGAATTTCACTTGGTGCCCGCAAGCTCACTATATTCCTAACATCTGGCCGAGTAAATTTACGTGACAGCACCGTCGTCCTTTATTTGTAGGGATGACATCGGAGACTACAGAGCCATGTAATGTTTAGTCAAAGAACCGTTTGCCCTAGTCACTAACCGGTCTAGAATTCTCTTCCCCGAAAACCATAGTCCAGTCCCAGCCAGAGTGCTGTCCAGACAGGACGGGCAATTGCGCTCAGATTGTAGTAATGTGGTCTCCCCTCCAAATAAAATTCGATATCTTGGCGTATGAGTAGCTTAGTTACAGGATACCCAGTAAGAGGTGCTTTAGCTAGGCCCACAGTTGAGGTTCTCTCGATCTCAGTGTGTCCAGCCACGTGCTCGTAAGCTCGCACGCGGCGGAATTATTTCGCCACAACACTAAACACGAGAGAACAGTTGAGGTAGACTTCTGTGAAAAGATCTTTACCAAGCTGGACGGATAGATAAAATCTCTTCACCAGAGTGAGACATTCCGTGGGACGTACTGCCGCGTAACGTGCGCGGCAAAGGTCTTGGGCGGATAGGCAGACGGGAGGTGCTCCGATGATAAACGACGGTTATCAGATACTAGCTCCACCGAGAACTACATAAATTTAATACGAAAGAACTGGTAGTGGTATATACACATATCCATCCTACGAAACTCTAGATGCACCTGTCCGTTGTTTACGCCGATGTTCAGTTCAATAACCCCTCGACGGGGGCTGCTGTGAAGCAGGCCATACTGGACTCTGAGGTACACTGCTGGTGTACGCCGTCTCTGGTGATATAAACTCTTCCGGCGGGTATTGTGATATGACTTGCGGGGTAAAGTTAGTTTTTCGGAGCTTGAAACAGATTACCATCATTGCTGCAACAGCAAGTGCAATAACAATGATGGAACCAATTATTATGCCCACAATAGCACCGATAGGTAAAGTATTACTTTTTCTGATGGGCCAAGGCGAGGGTGATAATTGGGCAGTGGAGCTGGGCTTGCTATTAGGGGTAGCCCGGACTGAGCTCGAGGTAGTTTTTGTAGTGCTTGCGGTTGTGGTGGGCATCGGACCTTAGGCTGGGTTCCCATCGCTGAACATTGCTTTTACCACTATGGTGGAAGTGTGACTACTGTATGGTATGCACATGCTGAAGGGTGTACATGTACGTCCACTATTATATACTTCAGTAGTCAATAATACACATTTGTAGGCAATAGATCGACATACTTCGCACAACATCCGCCAGTCACGGTCTCAGCCCTTAATCCGTCTCTTACAAAAACAGTACAGTAGGTATTGGCGAAAATGGTAAACACCGACGTTGCAAGTTGATGGATTGTTCTAGCCGAGCGAATCAGACTCCTGTCTGGTCAACTGTCTTTGGAGTTCCGGTATCGGCTTGGCTACATAGTCTTCGGGACTCCAACACAATAGGGTTATACAGTTGAGGTTGGGGCCCGGGGTATGAACAAGGAGATGGCCAAAGCCAGAGCCCAATGCCGAGTACCAGTACCGAGCCCTCCTCCTCGCCATGGGGGCAGGCAAGGTCCACGGGCAGTGTTCCCAATGGGCCAGGCGGGCCAGTTTCAGGTCAAAATTGGCCTGGCCCGCGAGTGACAGGCCAGGCCGATGAACGGCCTATATCTACAGGCTTCACGCTGGAGGAAACCATGGGCGACTGGGCCAACCATGTGTTGAGTGGACTTTGAGTGCGGTCATCACGTGGTGTTAGGGTTGAGCGGCGGAGCCGCCTTCACTCTACTTCTTGTGTACGTGTCAAATAGATGAATAGACAAGTCAATATACGCATCACCAATTTGGCAGCTGCATCATAAGTCGACGTACGCTTCCCTCTGCGCCAGTGTTCTCAACCGTCCCGTCCGTCCGGGATCACCCAGGACGGCAATGCGCCGTCCGTCCAAGGGCAGGACGGAGACGGTGTCGTCCGTCCGAGTTAGGACGGGGACGGACGGAAAGGACGGCCGTCAATTGGTTTTTCACCGTCCCCGGTCGTCAACGGTCGATATCCATGGATCTTTCGCAAAGTACATAATAATATTCATATAAAACTCATTACAATTACCCTGACCGTGAAGCATGATCCTTCAGCATCTGCTCCATCCGCACAATGTCTGACCCCGTAGTTCCAAAGATCAAGCCCTGTTGAATCCATGATTTTAGGCATTCAGATCCTTCAATGATATCATCCCCCAAGCGGTTTCTTACGTTACTGATCAGCAACTTTGCACTACTGAATACACGTTCTGGTTCATCTGACATGGCAGGAATACTCATCAATTCCACTCCCATCTGTGCAAGCAATGACTGGCGTGGGTCATCAAGTCTATTAACCCAATACTGCAGGGCACCTTCCGGTAGGTCATCCTAAGTACCTCGATCCTGGAATCATTCGAACTGATCAATGGAATCGGCAACCTGTCGCTGGCGTTCTTACCGCGTGTTCTCAAGTCTCAATTGCTAATCATCTAAATATATCCTCTAACTGTCCGATAACGGCCGGGGACGGTGGATGACCGCCGATGACGGTGTTTTCACCGTCTCCGGCAGACAACGGGCGTCCTGCCGTCATTTATCTGCTAGGACGGGACGGACGGATTTAGTGCCGTCCCGTCCGTCCTGGCGAGATCTCAGACGGCACTACCGTCCCCGGCCGTCGGACGGGACGGTTGAGAACACTGCTCTGCGCCAGGATTGGTCCAACACCATGGTTCTTAAGGCCTACAGTTCAACTGTAGGCGCCTGTAGGTAACTATAGTTTCCACTGGCACTGGTATTTTCAATCGGTGCCTAACAGTGTGATTGTACTATAAATACAGAGGTTCAAGCCCAAGATATATGTACATTTAATTCTGCTTCATAATTGCTTCCTGGTAGAGTGCATCCAGCATCTGAAAATCATTCTCCACGTATATAGACAAAGACAAGCTTAGAACCATAAGTTTAACAGATGATGGAAGCCAATGGTATGAGTCATATATTGTGAAGAACTGTACTGGTGAATTGTGGCAACATCTAGAGACTTCTAGAATATACACCGAACCTGGCCCGTTGGGAACACTGTTTTTGTTTGTTTTAATCATACTGTATTCACTCTACTTAGAGTATGACAGCCCCTTAGTCCCCTCCGCCTCCGGGCTGGCCGGCTAGATGGCGGAGCTCCACTCCTACTACCCGTCGTCCCCTTCTG
>Ga0307514_10002852_pt1 | contig 17289 bp, 16 predicted proteins | sample 16_EM_MG_FD_203088 | JGI IMG/M metagenome (GOLD analysis project Ga0307514, IMG submission 203088) | Populus trichocarpa ectomycorrhiza microbial communities from riparian zone in the Pacific Northwest, United States - 16_EM | ecosystem: Host-associated > Plants > Roots > Unclassified | place...
TTGTTTTTTTTTTTTTTTTTTTTTTTTTTTTTTTGTTTTTTGTTGGGGGGGGGGGGGGGGGGGGGGGGGGGGGTGTGGAATGGAATGGATGTTTTAGTGTATTGCTTGTGTTGTATTTGAGATTTGTTTGAATGTTTTTTTGGGGAGGGAGATATACATACATATATACATACATACATATATGCGTGCGTTGCTGTTTGTTTTGTGGACTGACTGACTTGGGGGTGTAGTTTTTTTTTTATTATATGAGAAAGATTAGTTCTTATTTTGTTAGTACTTGGAAGCAAACAAGTTCAGGGTAACAAATCCAACCTACTTTTATCGAGAGAAATCACTACCTCATTCTACGCCTTCAACCCCTCCTGCACCTCCTCCAACTTCTCCCACCCCCTCTCCCCCTCGCACCCCTGCTTCCTCCCCCACCCCATCGTTTTCCTTAATACACTCCTCGCCTTGAATCTCCAATCCCTCGCCACCATTACCTTCTCCTCACCATCCCCACCCTCCATATTCGCCAACCCCTCCCTTTCCATCTCCCCCAAGCCCTGATACGCATCCACCATCTCCACCGTGGCATCGACTACTTCCTCCCATTTAACCTCACCCACCTCCCATCCTCTCGAGATGCATCTAAACGCCTTCTCATGGCATTCCAGTGCCTCTTTTGGCCTGTTTCTCCAGAGAGCAAGTCGCGCCATTAATCGCCATAACCGGGCGTCTTTTGTAATGAGCGGGGTGACTAATGTTTCCATTAACTCGATGGTGAGTTTAGCTAGGGTCGACCGCCGCTCAGAGAGCTCTGCAGGGCTAGAGGAGGTGAGGACATGTTGGATTAGGCTTGAGAGGATTTCCACGTCGATGCAGGATTCCCCTGCGGCTGGGCCGCGGATTGATATGACTCTGTTCAGGGCGAGTGCAACGTCGGTATAAGCTGGGATTGAGGCAGCTACGATGAGTGTGTTTTCCCAGATGCGCCAGTTGTCGTATTTAAGACTACTGGCTTTTTTGAGGGCCTTGAGGGCGTCTTTTCGATTTCGCATTACATCGATGTGCTCGCCATCTCCCCCTGCTTGGCCCGAATCCGGCTGCTCCTCCTCATCGTCAAGCAGTCCCTGGGTTCCCGCGGATGTGAGTGTAGCAGGGGCACTTGGTCGCCTCCGCAGCAGGCAGCTTGCAAGATTACTCCATGCCTCTGCATCCTCCTCATCCAATATCGTCACTCTCCTAAACGCATCTACTCCCCCTTCCCAATCCTCCAACTCCAACCTACAGCACCCCAACAAAAACCAACTCTCCTTATTCAACTGGCTGATGTTCAAACTCGCGGCATACGCCTCCGCGGCTTTCAGCAGTTCTTTCTGATTATACCAGTACCTGCCCAAACTCCTTTTCGCTCTTGCGTAGCGGTGATTTGATACCTCCCAGGCCATTTCATACCATGCTGGGTCGTTGTCGATGTCGCCTAGTATACTCCATAACCTAGGGGCGTTATTCGGCGGAGGATCGACTTGCTGTCTAGCAGCTTCCTCTTCCTGCGTGGGCCTATACTCATCGCCTTCATTCTCTGGAATCCATGCGGCTGGGATGGGGGCTGGATGGAGGAGCTGGTTCCGGATAACTTTTCGGGCTTTATCTTCTTTTTCTGTAGCGGCGTAGCAGAGGGCAACTTCTGCCCACATTTCCAATCTCTCGTAGATTTCCAAGGCGGTTCTTAGCCCTCCCATGCTCACCCAGCGATTTGCTAGCTCCGCCTCGAGTTCCCAGCGGGTTGGGGCGGGGAGCTGGTAGACGTATTCCAGCCTCTCCCTCACAGAGGCAGATTCCTCCTGACTTTTTGGCCTAGGCAGGAATGTTGTTGGAGCGGATACATCCTCGCTAGGGAGTGTAGTCGCCGCAATAACTTGGTCCACGAGGGTTTGTAGTTGGAGTAACCCACGCTCTGCAGTTCGAGTCTTATATCCCTCGATACGGCACCGTATGAGGAGGCCTATGGTGTATACCTCCCAGTTTGTAGAATGCTTCAAAACACGTTCTGCATATGGGGCCATCTGCTCCCTAGTTATCCCCGTGGCGGGATTATTATTCTTAATTGTCTCCGTGAGTAACAGCAATATTGTCGAATCGAGCGGATGAAGTGGTGGTTGTTTTCCTGGGTCTAGCCTCCGCAAAACCTCAGGTAGTTTTGCCTCATCATCCACAATCACCGTCGACTGCGAGGTATCCTCCTTCTTCACAAACGATATCGTCTCCAGCAATGTATCATCATTCAAATCCAACGTCTTTGGCTTCGTTCCCCCCGAAACCTCCACCTCCACCTCCACCTCCCCACCACCACCACCATTCATCTCCCCTTTAGGCTCCTCCTCACTAACAAAATCCTCCTTACTCTTCGCCAGCACAACCAACTGACTAATATCTTTCTCCTGGAACTTCGTTCTCTTCCCTAGTACCCCCGTAAGCGCATACTCCAATCCCGTGATCCTCGCCGCTCTCTCCAACCCCTCCCTCGCGGCCTTTTCATACCCAAAATACGTATCCACCTGTGCCTTCTCAATCAAGAACCTCGCCTGCACCCACTTCTCCCCCTTAGCCAACTCCCCCCGTTGTAGCTTTTTCGAGAGATAATCCACATCCCTATAAACAACCTCATACAGTGCCCCCGTCTTCTCTCCCTCCAACATCCTCTGATGCAGGAAGGTCATTCTCAGCCTCCACCACCTAGCTGACTCTAGTTCCTCCCCAGTACAAAGGACCGGGTGAGAAAGTGTCCCTCTCGCCAGCGCAAAAAGGAGCGCATGTGGAATCAAATGATATGCTGCTTCCCCCTGCACTGCAAACTCTCTGATAACCCTATCATTCACACCCTTCCTCTCGCTCTCCCCCAGTGCCCTAGGGAGGAGGACCTCCTCAGGCCTGAACGGCAGCGGGGGTCCGGTAATATTACTCTGTATAAATGCATTCAGGGCCGCAATCCCCACAAGTAATAACTCCAATTTCTTCTCATAACTCCCATCCCCAACCACCTCATCAGTCCTCTCCCTTAAGGATTTTGAAAAGTCGAATTCTCCGGTCGGTAGTGATTGTGGGGTTATTAGCGACTGAGTGAACGGCGCTTTCAAGATGTGGGCAAAATCTCCATTCTGTACTGTCGAGACGAGTTCTGCTGTCGAGGAGGCCTGGGGGGAGGGGACGCTCACACCAGATATTAAGCTCCATTCAAGTGAATTAAGCATTTCTGCGGTGGATGAGAAGGTCATGAATATTTATTTAGTGGGGAAGTAGAGGATTAATGTTTTTCCGGGTGGTTGCGGGATGAGCAATAGTGTGTGGATACAGAATGAGCAATATAATTCATACGGTATACCAATGAAAGTCGGGTTTATTTTGGGGTGAGTGTAGGTAAATCGTGGTGGTAGATTCGTATTGGTCTTCAAGTTTTTCCGAGGATTTTAGTATGCTTGTCCTGTACCCATCTATGTAAAGAGATCCAACCACATGACAATATACACATCATTATCCAGGGTATAGTCAAATTTCTCCAACTGCCTGCTAGACTACCTTCCACACACCACCTTCCCTCTTACTCCTCCTCCCACACCTCACCCACCCCCACTGCCCTCCTGGCACAGCCCCGATTCCATCACTCACATCCACCGGTACTCTCCTCCAAAACCCAGCCACCAATTTCTTCTCCTCCGCCATATCTTCCCAATATCCCCACCTTTCCATTTCTCCCAGTACCCATCCCGTCCTCTCATCATCCCTTTTCATACAACATTCCAACATCCTCCTCAACAACCACTGTCTAGGCCGATACCCCCCTGCAAAGAGCATTTCAAACAAATACTCAAACGCATCGTCAAGACTTTCCCTCTCTGGGCCATCCTCCTGCGCTTCCTCCAATAGAGGCCATGGTGGTCTCCGAGTATGTCTCGGTGCTCTAGTAGCAGGATATGGCAACGGAATTGCCGGATCATAGAACTCCTCCGGCACGAGCCACACTGCATGGTTAAGACAAAGAACGATTAGCGATTCGTAGGTAGCGATTGACGGGTATATATGAGGATTTTTCTTGTCAGCCATCTCCAAGATGAGGTACATTGCGAACTTCTTCTTCAATGCCTCTGGATTACTCCCATCCTGTAGTCCCCGAGGAGATGGCATAGCGGCTCCAGAGAGGAGATAATTGAACGTTCTTTGTGTAGGTTTTGCTCCAAGCTCGCTGGTGAGTTTGTATACTCCCCATGCCTTTTTCAATCCCCTCACTCCAAAGTGAGTATAAGCTGCTATTATCGCATCGAATACTGCGGAGTCGACTTTCCGCTTACTTGCACCTCGCTCTCCTTCCCCTGGCTCACCGACCAAACCTCCCTCAAGCCATTCCTTAATCTCCTTCACCGCGGTATCAAGAGCCTTCTCGCCCCAGCGCCGCAAACATTCAGCAATAGCCTTTACCGTGCTACTGCTCGGTGATTCACCCGCACTCCGCATGAGTTGAAGTACCGACAAAGCCTTACTTAGACTAGGCGTATTGGTAGGTGAAGGAGTAAGGTACATCTGTATCAGCGCCTGAAAATGGGATTCCATAAATGGCACCTCCCGCCTGGACAAGAAACGTAGCACCTGTGACGCGAGAATAGGGATAGAATACCTCGTAGCAACATCTAGGAGTAGATGAAGTAGCCCGTCGTCCGGAGGAAAAAGATTCTGAGTGAGAATATACCTCCAACACCATAGTGTTGCATCCCTATGCAACGCCTTCGCCGCTGCTACACACAGCTCATACCATGCCCTATTTCCCATCTCCCCACCCCCTCTAACGTCCTCCCTTACTTCCCACCTCGCCCGAATCTGCTCTCTCCCCAAAACCATCCATCTCCATGCCTCCTCCACCTCCCCTGCCCTCGCCAACCCTACTACCACCTCCTCCCATGTATCCCTCCCAAGCCCCTTGCCACTACTCACCCTCTTCTCTACTATTTCCAAAGCAGCTTCATATTGCCCATCTCTAAGTAATCCCTTGATAACCCACTCCCAGCCCTTATCACTCACAGTAAACCACCTCGCCTTCATCTCCTGAAGTATCTGCGCACGCTTGAGGTAATCCGGTGAGCTGGCTAACAGCCTTAGCAAGTGATGGTAAACAGCAGAGGTAGGTCTTAGCCCCCGAGACTGCATCTCATTATAGAGCGACCAAGCAATTTCCTGCATGAGGGACCCAGGGAAAAGCGAGCATGCCTCCAAAAGCAGGGAGTAAGTTGGCGGAGAATCGAGAAGATGAGGATAGGCATTTACGATCCGGGACGCAGTCTGAAAGACAGCCGGGTATCGCCGGTGAAGTATGTGAGTTATTACTGGAGACAGAAGGGCGGCATCTTCGGGGGGGAGTTGGGTGGTGATTGTGCTAAGGGGCAAAGGGGGAGGCTCCTTGAGCTTTGATTTGGTGGAGCGTTTTGGGGTTTGCTTAGGTTGCATACTTTGTTTTTGCTGGAGAGGGTGGGAAGCAGGCGCTGCAGGTAGTGGTATCCCCTGCTGCTGCTCGGTCACTTCCATCAATGGCACCCGAACCTCTTGTGATGGTATGGACTCTGTGCTCATTGCACGCACGCCTGCCAAACCATATTAGTAAAAAAAGCGCTGGGAACTCTCCCCCCGAACTCTCAGCATACATCTCACCACTAACCTCCTCCTACCTTTCTGCAGCCCGCCCCCTACCCGCACCAAAGCTGGACACAGCGCCCTCGCCAACCCATCAATCACCACCAGGGATCGCGGCATCCCGCGGAAATCCTCCCACCCGCTCAATTCCAGGCAGTATGTGTCTAATGGGGGCGGTTGAGCAAACTCAGGTTGCCCGTGTGGGGTATATTGGATTGCACGTTTGGTTTGTGTTTATGCCAAGATTAACTAAATGTACAATACCTAGATAAGAACCAGGCTTCTGCACCGTTAAAGCTGCAATTGCGTAAAATAAATAAGATAAAAACCTGCGAATAACCACGTAAACGGCTCATAACAAATTGAAACAGGCGAACCATCCTCATCACAATGCACAGCTATTCTTAGTATCATCTGGCACCCTCACTCCCCAAGGTGCCCCATCCCCAGTTCCCACCCCCTCCCAACCAACACACATTAAGCATATTCACCCTATCACCTACTACATCTCCTTACTGGGTCTTTCTTCCAGCGGCTCCATTGGCTGGTGCATCCAAGAACGACGTTGCCTCACGAACCTTCTTAACCACGTCCTTCCCAATTTTCCAACCATTCCTCATTCCATCCGGTACCCTCGCATCATTGACTAATGCATCTCCCTTCCTCTCCAGCCCCTGGAAAGCCTGTCTCACAAACGCGCTCTGGGCATACCTGATCCTCAAGAACAGAGTATAGCACAGTAACAACACCCACGAGTTCTTAAACACCAACGCACCCAAAAACACCCTCGCCCACAAGAAAATCTCAAGATTGGAGACCAAGTGCATCGAGGTGTCGTAGTTCTTTTTGACGAACTTGGCGATGTATTCAGAGAGTGGGTGTTGCCCAGTGGGGCGAGAGCCAGGAGAGACGGCAGGGTTGGATCCGGATACAGGTGTTGGGGGGGCGAGCGTAGGGATGACATTGGTGCGGAGGTAGGAGAGGAAGTGGAAAGTGGAGTAGACAGCGAATGGTAGAAGGGCGAACCAGATGGACCTGGAGTAGAGCCAGATCAAAGCCATGACTGTACACACGGCAATCAGAATTCTGTATATGATATCTGGCTTTGGCTGAGCTTGTGTCAGTTACTTACCCAAATACTGCACATTCTCATCCCCCAATAAGCTCAGCACCTGTTGCTGTGGGTTCCCCGCCTGTCCCCTCTGAGTCTTTGCTCGATATGCCTTGAACACAACAATTCCATAAGTAATAGCCGCGCTCAGGAACGCAAGCCTGTAGCTGAACTGTGCCACCGCGGAGCCGGCATTGAACCTCACAACGGCGATCGTATAGTAGATTGTGGACAGAAGAAGAGTCAAGTGCCTGTAAACCACCGTACGAGTCAGCCACATGTTCCCCGAATTCTCTACCTTGCCACCCCCTCCCATATGACCCCAGCCCCAAAGGGCCCGTAAAACGACGCTCGAATAATTCCGATGAAGATACAACGAAAGGATCTTACCCCATAAACCAGCAAAACTGCAGCGTCTGTAACAACGCCATCAACCTATCCGATAGAGCCAGCGTCTGATGCGGTGGTGGTGCCATCTTTTCTTCGATGTTCTTTCTCTATTGTGAAGCCTCCAAAAATCTAAACTTTTGTTGTTAGAAATCTCAAAAACACGGTGGAGTCGGACTCGGAGATGAACTGGAGTGCGTACGTGTTCTGCAGCCGGAAAAGAAACCTATAGACGTTGTTAGAACCCTACCCCACCATCCATGCAGGAGGAAATCGCGAACCGCTTCAGCCTTGCTTCTCAATGTACAGTATGTATGCACTTTAAGTATGTACGTACGTATGTAAACTCTCCGTTAACAAACCGTAATGCCAGACACAAGTGTGATAGTTGTTAATAGTATGAGTGAGGATACTGGAAAGTTAACTAGACTACGGAAAGGTATTCAAATTTCCCTGCCTGGATGACGAAAAGGCTATGTCTACGATCTCGCCGCTCTTAGAGCTAGATTCACATGCCACATATACTCGCTACGATAAGTAGATGTGAATGGCTGATACCGTACATCAACTTGGAACTGGTCTGGTTGCGCTACAGAAATTCCTTTCTCCTGTCCCTAAGAGAAGCAGCACAATTTTCGGAAAACTTGCTATTAACGGTTCACACAAGACGTCATAGAGGCGCCCGTCAAGGATACCTCACGTACTCGTCTCCCGTAACCATGGTTCAATCTAATGACCTTGTACAGGTACTGTGTATGTACCATGCTCTGGGCTGACACAATCAAATGCACTCGAAATCATAAATAGAATTAAAAAAAAACTATACAGCAGGCAAATGCCATTTCCACGTGCCCCCCCCCAAGAGATAAAATATACCCCTGCTGGCTTTGAGGCACCCCTATAAAAAATACTTATCATTCTCTCATCTCTTAGAGATGGAAGGGATAGAAGTAATAGATCAATTCCAGGATTGCAAGGTCATACATATGAAATGCATTCTTACTATATGATGCCCTCCATCGTGTTCAGCGTAAGGGATTATAGGTCACATGCACTTGAACATTGCTCGCTCAGCAGACAGTACACATATGATTTGGGGTATAGTAAGAGTTATGATATAGAAGCAACTGAAGTTACGAAAAACGGTCCCTCGCAAATATTAAGTCCCTCCACACTTCCACACGCCCGTGACTATGAATGACCACCCCCCATACTTTTCGATACACACACCCCACCCCGCCTCAAAATACCCACAACCAGCAATGGTATATCGTCACGGAGTACAAAGAATTATCATAAAATCGATTGAGTCACCTGTTAATGTTCACTCAACCAGCAACAGAGGCATAAGGAAAAGAAATGAAGATATACGAGAAATTCAAAGGAAAAAAATTTGAAAGGAAGAATGGACTACAAAGAAGTAAGACGCTACCACGGGTCGCATAATAAAAACTAATGAAAAAATAAGTTCGAATCAAGGATATGAAGATACACGAAAGGAGGACATAGGGAATTAGAGTTTTGGTGGAGTATAGATATGATGGGAGAAAAGGAAAGTTCCAGCATGGTAATGATAGTGGCAGCAGTTAAGTTAAAGTCGTATTGATCCATCTTCCACAAACCTTCAACAGATTTCCAAGGCTTTAGTCACAAGCGGTTCACACCTCGAATCAGCATTTCTCTTAACGTAATGAGAAACCCTTCCTTCCCTTCTTCTCCTCCAAAGGCCGCCCAGTCTCGATTCTAGACTTCTTCTCCTCTAGCTCCGCTCGCTGCTTTTCCAGCTGCTCCTTCATTTCCCGATGTCGAGCGAATAACTCGTCCTCACTCTGCTTGAGTTTATCCTCCTTCTCTGCAACTTTCTGTTGGAAGACCATCTTCATCTCTGCTTCCATCTTTGCTAACTTCTGCTCGTGGAGAGTCCTCTCCTCCTCTTGTTTGACAGCAGGGTTGACTTCCTTGAAGACAGATGGGTCCTGGGCGACGCCAAGGCTGGTGAGCTTCTCAGATCGGTAGTTCTCGTACAAGAAGTTGTTGGTGTGTTCCTTCAGTTCTTCCATGTGGGTGCGTATAAGCATTTGCCGGAGCTTGACAAAGTCACAGTGCTCCTCATTATCTACTTCGATAACACCCCACGGGTACTTGCGTCCACGGACTTGCCTACCGTCTGCATTCTGGAATTCCGTGTTTGATCCAACAACTGCAAATGGAACTTTGGACATTATCTCGTTATTCTCAGCGATTGTCTCATCGTCGTCAAGCTCATAGCGAGGTCCCTCGAAGATCTGGATGTCGTGATAGTGGATATCGGCAAGAATCTGATGTCACAGTTAGCTTCATCCCTTGTATCTTTTTCTCTCAGATAACCATAACTTACCCGCTTCTTGAACACGGCAACCTCCTCATCAGTCAGAGTATCAGCCTTAGCAATGACTGGGATCAAGTTGACCTTGGTGTGGAGCCTCTTCATAACCTCAATATCGAGGGGCTTTAGAGAGTGTCCAGTTGGCTGGATGAAGTAAACACAAGCGTGCACTCGGTTGTCAATGATGTTCATCCTGTTAACCTTGTTTTCGGCATCAAGGTATGCATCGAATCGGGAGTCGATGTTGTCGACAATTGGCCTCCAGGACTCATCATTGTTCACGAAGTCTCCGAAACCGGGAGTATCAACCACGGTCAAACGAAGGCGAACACCATTCTCCTCAATGTCGGCAGAGATGGACTGGATAGAAACGGTTTTTGGGATGATGTCTGCAGAAGGGCCCTTGCGCTCCTTTGGTGGGTATAGGGAAGTGTTGAATAGGGTGTTGACGAGGGTAGACTTTCCGAGACCAGATTCACCTACACATCAGAATTAGATTACTTTCTGGGCAAGACTAGAGTTGCTGTTCCATCATCCAGAGCATCCAAAGTAGAGGAATCACATACCAACAACCATCACATTGAAGTTGAAACCTTTCCTCACACTCTTCCTGTGCCACTGGTTTGGCAAGTTCGCGAATCCAACATAGCCGGTCAACTTCCTCCTCACAATGTTCTTGCCATCGGCAGCAGCAGCGGCAGTTATCTTCGGGTTTGGTGTAGAGGTGACTGGTCCGGGTACTGGTGGTGGTGAGTTTGACGGGGAAGGGTACTGAGGGCTACCATTGGCTGCTAAACCCGCTAGCAACAGAGGAGGTTAGAATGTATTGATACAGCTGCACCTATGACAGGCTGCATCTGTGAGGTGAAGTGGAGTAGTAGGAAATGACAACGGGTTAAGTGGTGACACGAGTCGTCTCCAAGTCACATGGCTTCCCAGATGGTGAAGGGGGGGGAGGGTAGGTTGGACTCACCCATTGTATGAATCGGGTCGTAAGGCGAGTTCGAGATATTCCTCTTGTATTGGAGTATGTTGCTGTCAGAGAGACGAGTGGTGGAGTGAGTTTGAGGGTTCTTGTAGAGAAAAATTGCAGAGCACAACACACAAGGGAAGCTAGAGTCACACGCGCAACTTGCTTCTTGACCAGAGCTGGTGAAATTGAAGAAATATCCCAAACAAGAGGGTGACAGAAAACGATCAGTTAAGGAGAGAATGAATGTAGTACCTCTGAGGATTCAAGGAAGCAACTGCTGGGGGGGAGGAGGAGAGACGAGGAGAGGAGGTATAGGTTAGTCTGGGGATAGGTATGAGGATAGGGTTAAGATTAGGAGGTGGATGTTGCACGCAATTTTGGACTGGGGCCTTGCTTTCTTTGATCTGCCTCTCCTATGCCAGAAGGAAAAAAGGGGTGAGAGAAGCGGCGCGCGCCAAGGCTCAGGCCTGAGCCCGGCAATGCTTATTGGGCCCCGTGAATGCCAGGCCAACAAGTTTGATTGACTCCCCAGGTCTATAGTCTCGGCACCAGACCCTCAGACAGGTCTACGAATACAAGTCTGGTCCCATATGGTGATACGCCCAGGGTTCATTAAACTCGACGCTGGAGTTGAAAAGCTTTACAGTTCGGTTTGGTCTGTTATCGATAGTTATCCAAAAATATTTGGCGGGACAGAAACAGCAAGCCGTTTGAGTATGTATCGTTACCATTATTAATTCATCTACTCACGGCATTCAAGGCTATGTACAGTATGTAACCAGGCATGAGCCCCATATACATATGTACATACTTCACATCTGTGCGGAGTACTCCATAAACGTATAGACTCAAAAAAAAAAAATCTCCGTCGAGTACATATATATAGCACTGTATATTAATGAGCACGTGATTTATGGTTACAATGCAATCTCGAATTAAAATATGTGAACGCGAGTATACAGCTGTATATGTTAAAATTCCTAAGCTCCTGTCCGGAAAACCCTTGTCATATATAGCACCCACCAAACGTGCAGATCACACCACATTATACAAAATAGTCCGCAATCATGCAACCAGACTACCGCAATCCCAGATATGAGCGTCAGGACTTACCTACTGTCGACAGATCATTCTATAGCATCTGAAATTACTAGCTTTTTTGTTTGAATGCTGTGGCTGACAGTGGAGATAGATTCCCAACCCGAGCTGCATATAAATCAGCAGGATTCAGTCCAGTTGCGAAGGAACAGAGGGGTCGCGCAACCAGACTAGAAGAGAGGTAGGTAGCTGATTAAATACAGTGCGTGGGTGAAAGTTATGGCGCGTTGGCGCATATAAATATGCAGGGGGGCGCGCCATAACTTTCACCTACGCATTGTAAGTGTAGTGCCATTTTTACAATCATTGACCATGTGATAAAAGCTAAAAGGGCTACAGTAAGTTCGTGAAGTCCTTGTCACAAAAAAAGTGTTACCCTGAACGTTTGTAGCTGGTCGGGTGGCTGGGGGGCGTGTATTTACTGCACAAAAAGGACCCTCGTTTTAGCTAATACCTATCGTGCAAGAGCCAAAGACAGCCCATGCCGGACTATGCTGCTATCTGGGCCTATTAAAACACAATTAGAGCATCTGCTCGTAGTTTCTCTCTGTCCCGTACTGCCAATCGTACTGTACCTACTCTATCAAGAGAGTTATCCCCACGATGCATTGAGTTTTCAGGTCTTGCTGAAGCATCACCATCACGACCAGTCTCTTTACTGCTCCCGTCACTATGGTACAGTATCGTTACCCTGCATCAGGATTTGCATACTGCATGTATCAAATATCGTCATCCCACATGTCCATTAATTAACCCACCGACAACAACAATTGCAGCATTACAATGTCAATCCTAATATCGCAGCGGCCGCCGTTCTGGCTAGTGCTGTCCCCACTCCTCACGATCCCGGCAGCAACCTCTACGGTCCACCCCACTACCACTACACCACCGCTTCCTCTCCAACTCCATCCTGCGGCGCCCACCTATACCAACTCCACACTCCAACTATCCTGCTCCCCCTGTCCGAAGACCCCACTCCATCACCACCCCCATCAAATCCTACCTCTACACTGAATCCCTCCAGCGACTCCTCACCTTCGGCTCCATTCTCTACCTTGGGTTGCACTACTATCTCGAACTCCTCTTTCTCACTCCAAATATCTACGGCCTCCCCATCCACTCCGCGCTCCATCAAGTGAAGGAGAGGGAGGGGAATTTCGCTAGGGCAGCTGGATTTCTGAGTGAGGCTGTTGGTAGGATCGAAGAATTCGTTGCGCAGAAGGGAGGTTGGGAGGCGGGCCGGGTGCTAGAGGAGGGATGGGAGGAGGGAGTGAGGAAGTATGTAAAATTGCTTGTGGGGCTTGGGGAGCTTGAGCAAAAGCTGGAGTATAGGAGTAGAGCGGCGGGAAGATGGAGGAGGGTGTTGGTGTTTTGTAGGGAAGGGAGCCCTGTTCGGGAATGCATGGGTCGGGGGGAGAGGCGGTGAGGCTGGGGAGATTGCTAGATGAGGTGGAGGTGGGGGGAAATGAGGAGGGGGGGGGGAGGGGGAGGCAGAGGGGTTATTTAAATTTGCATATCTACTTGCTGTGGAGGGCGTAGGGGCGGATACTCAATTAGCGAGGGAGAGCCCGGGGGTAATTCCGGGGAAGTTGCGTAAGGGTTTACTCGATGCAGCGGATTCACTACGCGAGGTTCAAGAGGTTAGATAGAGCGCTCCCGATATTTCTAAGCTAGCTTCGGGCAAGGAATGTTTCTCCTACAATTGAATCGACCACAAAACCCACAAAACCCACAAAACCCCCGATGGACATGGGGAGATTCTTTATATGGCCGTGGAATCTTTAGTGTAGGAGTCACATATACCCCAGGCTGTTGCTGTAATCGAGGGAAGGCAGAATAAAATGGTGGTGATGAACCAGAAGATTGTTGTGGCTTTTGGGAGCTGCCATCTCACTGGGATTGAAAAAAAAACACAACCCAAGTAAGTACATTCTACGCTAAACTTTTACACAACTTTGACACGACAGCCATTCGGCATATACCTACAACTCAAGAAAGTATCTGTCGCTTCTCTAAAGTCCTGGTTCAAATGCAAAGGGAGCCTACGCGCCGGAATACTCAATGAAAAATTCCCTTCCTGAAGGATTGGCCACCAAGTTTGCAGAGGCGAAAGCACGCTTGCGTGAAGCGGAGCGCAAGTCGAAGCAAAACATCAAGAGGGCCAATCTCCGTGACGAGGTTCAGTTTAAAGCAACTCATGGCCTTTTAGTGTTTTTTTTCCTGTGGATAGTTGCACTCCATGCAATCGGTCTTTTTCTTTTCACCAGAGGATTCCTTCTCACCAGGCTTGTCCTAGAACAGCAGTCTCAATGCGAGATTTCTTCTATCGAGGGGGCGGTGAACAGTATGACGGACCTTACCCTTCGGCAGAAACATGGCTGCTGGCATCCCAAAACTTTTGACAGGGCCGTCATAGTTGTGATAGATGCATTACGGTTTGACTTCACGGTACCACAGAACACATCTCAGCCACATTACTTTCACAATGCACTTACCGTTCTTTCCGAGGTGGCAGCTTCGGAACCCAATAATGCTATCTTGTTTCCTTTCATTGCAGATCCTCCTACAACGACTCTACAGCGGCTGAAGGGGCTTACGACTGGGACTTTGCCAACTTTCATTGATGCTGGCTCGAATTTTGCTGGATCTGAGATTGATGAGGACAACCTCATAGCTCAGCTAAGGCGGCAAGGAAAAAGGATTGCATTCCTAGGGGACGACACATGGGTTGCACTTTTTGGTAAACACTTCGAGCAAAACCTTACTCATCCATATGACTCTCTCAACGTCTGGGATTTACATACTGTGGATAACGGAGTTACCGAACACATATTTCCACTCCTGGAGGAGAAAGAGTCCAAGAAATGGGATGTGTTGATTGGCCATTACCTGGGTGTGGATCACGCCGGGCATCGTTATGGGCCCGACCACCCGGCTATGAATACCAAGCTCAAACAAATGGATGGGGTAGTTAGAAATCTCATCGAAGCTATCGACGAGAAGACATTACTGGTTGTAATGGGTGATCATGGGATGGACCCTAAGGGTGACCATGGCGGAGAGTCTCAAGGGGAGATAGAGGCTGCTTTATGGATGTACTCGAAGAAAGGGATATTCGGAAAATATCCCGGAAAGGCCGTATCTATAGATGGTCACAGGCCAGTCGCCCAGATTGATATTGTACCGACAATGGCACTATTACTTGGGATTCCCATACCATACAATAACCTCGGCACTCCTATTGCAGAGGCATTTATTGGACCCGGCAGTGACAATTGGGAAAACCTAGTCGAGGTCAATCGCATTACAGGCGCACAGATCAGACGGTACCAACAAGCTTATGCGGTTGCAAGGAAGGAAGAGGTAGATGGTGATTCGTTAGCGTCGGCGTATTGGGCAAGAGGAGAAAGTAAATATAATGCTCTCATGGCTGGAGGAGTACTACATGCCAGTGCAGAACATTGGTTAAATATATTCAATGATTTCTCAGCATTCCAAGGGGAGAACCTTCGGGTTTGCAGAAATTTGTGGGCGCGCTTCGACCTTGTGAGCATGAGCGCAGGATGCCTGGTCCTCGTAGGAAGCATTGCTGTCCTTGCTGTTTATGCACGGGGGATTTCTGGAGGCAGGGTCGAAATAACTGGACTTTTACTGCAACGTATAGCGACTGGAATGTTAGTAGGCGTACTGGCAGCTTCTGTTTCTAGCTTCGTCGTGTCTATCGGTTTGTCACGTGCGAATACCGCGCTGCTGGGCACTGCCTTGGGCAGCATGGGTGGATATGCCTCTGCTATAGTCTACATTAGAAGGCGTTTACTACCTCTGTGGTCGACATCTTTGTGGGGGGCCCTGGCTACCCTATTCACCGTGTCTCATGCCTTACTATTTGCATCCAACTCATTCATCATTTGGGAGGATATCGTTTTGAATTTTCTTCTTGTTACTTTCGGCGTTGGTGCACTCATCCACTCGCAGAGGCAACCAGGCCTCACAGCAAGAGCGCTCGGGACATACCACTCAATCGTTTTCCTTATTCTTGTACGAGTTGCGTCTCTCTCCAAACTATGCCGCGAGGAGCAAATGCCGTACTGTGTCTCAACTTTCTATGCCTCGGCTACTACATCGGTTTCAGCACCCTACAGTCTCGGCCTCCTTCTTGCTATGGTAATTGTCCTACCATCAGTCATCAAATCCTTCTATAAAGGAACAAGATCCTATGAGGGACCAGCAAGTTTCTGGATTGGATTCTCATTCAGGATTGGACTGGTGCTAAACGCAGTATATTGGATTATGGATTCTGCTGATAACGGCGAATGGTTCTCTGTTGATGCGAGGCTTCTAAAGGCCGCTAAAATGCTCGTGTCACAATTGGTTCTGGCAGCGGGCTTTGTGGCGGGTCAAATTGGCTTTGCATGGGCCCAGGTTTGCCTCGGCATCGAAGTTTCCTCGAAACAAGGCAAGAAATCGGCGCCATCTGAACAAAGCCTTAACTCTGAGAAGATCTCATCTGAGAGTGGAGAAAGTGTGGTTCTGTTGGGATACTCTAACCTCCATGGAACGCGGTTTCTATTACTGGTAATTGCTTGGGCATTGCCCTTGATTTTACTCCAGAAACCTCTTGGTGCTATCTCAATGGGAATTCTCCTCTGGCAGATCCTTAATGTCCTCGAGATAATCGACTGCAACGAATTGAATGACAGTGCGATCGGACCTGTTGTACTTGGGCTGTTGGGAAACGCACACTTCTTCTCTACCGGACACCAAGCTACTTTACCCTCGATACAGTGGGAAGCTGCATTCATTCCCTTCACAACCATAGTATATCCATGGTCCCCCCTGCTTATCGTGCTGAATACCGTGGGGCCACAAATCCTCACAGCCTTGTCAGTCCCCTTGATTGCATTGTGGAAGAAGCAGCCAAAGCAAAGTGGGATGCTGAGCAGTGCGGTAGTGTGTGCTGGGACGTTCACCCTCTACCACACTGTCATTGCAATGTCGGCAGCGGCATGTGCGGGATGGCTACGGAGGCACTTGATGCTGCACAAGATTTTCAGCCCGAGATTCATGTTGGGTGGGGTTGTGCTGCTGGTTGTGGATCTTGTTGTTACTTTAGTCTCTCTGGGTGCGTTAAGGTGGAATTTCATGGCTGTTGCGGAGATTTTTGGTTATCAATATTAGATATAGGTGGGACCGCTGGTTTTTTTTCCTTCTTGTATATATATATATATATGGATAGAGAGAGCGCTTGCATTTAGATACCATTTTTGTAATGTCTAGGTTAGATTACAATCAATATTATTTATTCTGGTGTGTTTGTTTGTGCAACGGTGTTATTAAGTACCTATCTATAGTCTTTACTCGTACCTACCTACCTACGAGATACCTACAGCTCCAGAGTATATATTTCCCAGATCTGTGTTTTGTATGAACTGGAACAATGCATTGTACGACCAATGTATTCTGTATCTTCAGTATATATGTATTATAGACAACAGAACCCTACTACCTAGACTACCTATGTAGCCATAAAAGAAGTACCGTACGTAGCTCTAGGGGCACAAAAAGGAGAAAAAAAAACAAAAAACAAAAAAGCCACAGCAAAACCAAAAATGGTGATTTAATTAGTCAAAGGCAAATGAGAGTAAAAAATATCATAAAACCCTTAAATCAGCAATTTTTTCATACCCCTATACCTTG
>Ga0307514_10002853_pt1 | contig 17281 bp, 11 predicted proteins | sample 16_EM_MG_FD_203088 | JGI IMG/M metagenome (GOLD analysis project Ga0307514, IMG submission 203088) | Populus trichocarpa ectomycorrhiza microbial communities from riparian zone in the Pacific Northwest, United States - 16_EM | ecosystem: Host-associated > Plants > Roots > Unclassified | place...
GAAACCGGCTTGTAATTAATTTCTTATTGTGTACAGTAATCACTGCAGATTATTGCCCTATCACATTCTTGCAAAGCACACAAAACTAGATAATATATATATATATATATATATATATATATATATCATATATTTGACATGATTATTAATTCACAATGAATGCATCTTTAATGTGTTTTGGGCATATTATTATTGTTATTAATGAATATAACGAAAGGGATGGAATGGAGAAGACGTTATAAAGGTCTGATTTCTTTTATTTGATTGCTTGAATTAAGGAAAAGAGGTGTCCTTCTTGCTTCCTCGGGCTTAATATGGTTTTTGGATTGATAAAAGTTATTTTTAATTTTTTTTTTGTTTTAAAATATTTTATTATTTTTAATTTTTTTTTTTAATATCAGCATATAAAAAATAATCTAAAATTACTAATTTAAATAAAAAAAACAAATTTAATCTCAATATCAAATATCAAACACCCATTGCGCACCATTGAATTAATTAGAATAGACAAGAGAGAATTAATTTGTTGTAATCTTTGAATTTTGTCCCACTAGAAAAAGGATTCCATGGTGTTTAGATATTTTTTTTCATAAAAAAAAAAACATACACATTTATTTGACCTATATTTGGTATAAATTCCCTTCCTTTTTGTTAGCCGAACAACAAAAATGAATCATAAGAAAAAAAAAAGATTTTTTTTTATCATTTACTTTTGATTTGGATTCAATAGCTCAATTCTTAGTAAATATTTTGAATTGAATTTATTTAATTTTATATAAACGGTGTTTAAAGTTAATATTTTGTATCTGTTTAGTATTGTGGTGGATAATACTTTTTAAATGTGTATTTTTATTTAAAATGCATCAAAATTATTTTTTTTAATATCATCAAATCAAAATCATGACGAACACTAAAAAAAATTAATTTAATATTTTTTAAAAATAAATATATTTTAAAAATACATCTAAAATCAAAAGCTACCGAACCTTCGAGCAAGATATTTCATCTCCAACGCAATCAATGATTATACTAATTCGTCGTTAAAAAGAATATCAAACCTAATATATCCATTCTAATACTAATCACCATATACATATACTTATAAAAAGATATTTATATCAATCCAATAATTAAAAAGAAAAAAAAAGAAGAAGAACGCAAGGTAACGTTCACGGGCCATACCACACGGTAACATCATCATTAACTAAGAGGAGCTGCATGTGGTTCAGATCCACGGGGCTAGCTGGAAAAAAATCAATGGAAGTCTCATGAAGAACAACCTCTCCGTGGAGTGGATGGGTTGTCACGGATCTATCAATAAAGTTAAAGTTCAGTTTTCTTTTCCTAGACCTGCATGATTGCGATTTACTTGCTTTTTACATGCAGTTCTTCTGGGAAATTAAGAAGACGACACTTTTCCCCTGTGCATTTGTCTAGACCTACCTAGCTGCCTAACTTGCAGTTCTGTATTTGAATACAACTCTAATTACTCGTCTCTTTTATAAATATAATATTGCCCATTGATTATTGAAATTTGGCAATGATTTTCGTCAAGCGAGAGCTGTGACGAGAGATGTCCAACTCACTCCACGTTATGGAATCTTGCTACCATGTAAGTAAACAACTGTGTCAAGTTTTTAATTTATTTTAAATTATTTTTTAATTTTTTTATATCTTTGATATACTATTTTAAAAATAAATTTTAATATTTTTAAAAACAAAAAAAATATTATGTAAAACAATTGCTACTACACTATCAGATACCACCTACATCAAGAGTTGGTTGAGTTTTTTTTTTTTTACTTTGAGAGGTGTAGCTCAACTGTTCATGTCATGGATTTGTGTTTTAAAGATCATAAATTCAAGTGTCACAAACCTCAAGATCATGATTATCCTTAATTTTAAGAAAAAAGTTTTAATTCTTGTAAATATATGCAGAATTTTTTATACATGTATTAATTGTATACATGCAAAAATGATAAGTTCACCAATATATAATAATTATTATATATATATATATATAAATTATTTTATAATTTATAATTCTATCTCTGACATGTGAAATAAATTATTACCAAAATTTATTGGTAATAAAATCAATGTTTTTTTATTACTTTTTTGATAATTTTAACTTGTTAGTGTTAAATTTTTTTAAAAAAATTAAAAATATATTTTAACATATTTCAAAACAAAAAATATTTTTAAAAAACATCATAAATTACGATGCTATGCTAGACACACAAAATCTAGAACAACTCTTAAATTGGCATGCATTCACAAAATTGCAAAAAACCATTAAACTGAGAGTGGTTAACACTGAGTAATTAATGGATTATTCAATTATTTTTATTAAACAAAGATTAATTAATTAATCAGTCTCGATAACTTACGTAACTAAATTATAATCTACCCTTGTTTTGGTGTGCACGTTAAGAAACTAGACTGGTGATTCCCGGTAGTGAATAAAATACCATCTCATTGACAGTCCATGAGCTTGTATAATCGGTGAATTTTCAAATTCTACGTTGGTATTAGGTATTTTTTAAAAATATTTTTTATTTTTTAAATTTTATTTTTAATATTAACACATTAAAAAAAAAAAATCTCCCAGCTGCCAACACCCAACAGGCTTTAGAGAAGAAGCTTGAGCTATTCTGATACACTTGGCTGTACAGCTACAGATACGATAATCTACACTGGTTATTGTATGACTGATAAGCTGTTGAGCTTACGAAAAATGAAGATGTGGATCGGATCTAGTTAATTAGCTGGCTGGGAGAAATGTTTTGGCAGCTTCTGTGCTTATTAAATTAAAACGTGTTTGGCAGTGTAGTTACGAGTGTTTTTCAAATAACTTTTCATGCCAAAATACATGCTAATGATGTTTTTTTTATTTTTTTAAAAATTATTTTTGACATCAGCACATCAAAACGATCCAAAACATACAAATCATATTAAATTTTAATAAAAAAAAATTTAAATATTTTAGAAACGCAGCCTCAGCCATATTCCCAAACTTTCCCTTACTGCTTACCATGTTCTCTGCACCGTCCTGTAGACAGGATCCCACCAGCTTTTTTCGCATCATCCTGGTCTCGGACGTAATTAGCGTGCTGAAAAAAACAACACACGTCGGTTCTTCTAGAAAAGTAAGGAATCTGAGCTTGACCCGTATCTGATTTATAATTCAATGAAATTAGACATTTACTTGATAAATCCAGGTTCATTTAATCATATTTTTAATAATTTGCTCAATTGGATAACCCGGTTCAAAATTAATCCAATTAACATTAATTTTTTTTTAAAAAAATTAATCTAATTTATCCTGGTGACTCATGTTTAATTTTAATTAAATAACCCGATAACCAAAATTCTTTTATGACTTTGTTATTTTATCGACTCTATCAATTATAAAAATAACAATTGATAATATTATTATTATCTATTTGGATTTAAGTGAGATTTCAATATATAATTTATATATTATTGTTTAACACATCCTCTCAAGTGAAAGTCCTTTGGACTTGAAACTTGCACAGACTCACATTACCTTGTGCTTGATTTTTATCAAATAAACAGAGGTAATAAGATTCGAACTCGTAACCACTTGGTCATCAAGGCTCTGATACCATGTTAACGAACCATCTCAACCTAATAGCTTAAGCTGTTAGGTGATGTTCCGAGATATAATTTATATATTATTCTCTAATATTTTTGTCCTAGTTATATTTTTAAAAAAATTCTAACCACTCGAATTATTTATGAAAATTCTAGCTTATCAGTTTTAATGGTGATTTTGATACATCTAAAACCGTCCCTTTCAAATTGATGCTTTGAAAAACTAGAAAATTACACTAACAATTTTGTTTTATGCTTTTAATAAATTTGTTGTATGTATTTAGAGGCAGGCAGGCCACCGTCTAGAGTCATTAAATATATAATAACACTATCAACAATTAATAATATACTATATGTAAAAGGATAATACTAACAATATGAACGGCAAATTATAAAACGGAAATGATGATGATAAGTCGGTCCATTACACCATGTCTTAATTATTTCATTTGAACTTGTATATAATTTAATTAATATCGTCGCTCAGGATTTATTGGGGTAATAACAATCCACAATATAGGGGTTTTTCTTTGGAAATTTTTATAGTGATAAAAATAATAATTGTCAATGCTTACTTCAGAGAAGATAATATTCTTTGAGAGAGATAGGCAAAAAAATAAATAAAAATAACAATAATAAAAGTATTTTCGAGCTTGAGCGAAAATATTCTAATTATTTTCTAAGCACTCTAAAATTTCTGGGTTTCTTCTCCCTTTCTCTCTTCCACGTGTTCTAAATTATTGTGTTAGACATTATGCAGACATTGTCAATTGTCAACTGTCGATGAGTTATAAAAAAAGTGGAAGTCTTTTCTTTTCATTTCTTCCCCCCTGTTTTTTTTTTTAGTTTCTTTAGGACTGTTTATTTATACTGTACAACTATGCTTTTAAATTTTTATTATTTTTATTTTTATTTAGTGTTGAATTATGTTAAAAATATATTTAAAAAAACAAAAAAATATTACCACAACGCATGGACGAGTCTTGAAATATACATTTTAAACATTAGACATTGATCTCTACCATGAATGAGTTTCAAAGTAAACTTTGAAGGGTACAACTCAACTGATCAGACTCTAGGTTTGTTCTATAAAGGTCACCAGTTCGAGTCTCACAAATCTCAGGATCACTGGAAGCTTACATGATCGTTAATTTCAAGACCCGTGAAATTAGTCGAGGTACACACAAGCTGACCCAGACACCCATATTAATAATAATAATAAAAAAACCTCTAAATTAATAGTCAATACACTACAAATAAAGAAGATGGTATAAAGGATAAAAAAACATTAAAGTATCATGTGATTTGATCTTTAAAGATTAAAAAATAATCTATGTCAACCCTCCAATGATTTATGTTCTTTATCAATTTGAAAGAATCAAACTTCTGTCACGTACGGGACTTGTTTAAGCTCAAATTGAACACGATTAATCTCTCAAATGATTTAGTCCATTACGTGACGTGAGGGTTTGAAGGGGGTTTGGAAATGCTGTTTATCCAGAATTTGAATTTATTTTCTTTATTTTTAGATTATTTTAACATGGTGATATTAAAAATCAATTTAAAAAAATAAAAAAATTATTATTTTAATATATTTTCAAATAAAAAAACATTTTAATGTACTTCAGCCTTTTATTTGAACGAATGGGTCCTGTACCTGGGTACCTCAAATCTAAAGCCCACATACATTTCTTAAAAAGCCCAAATTCTCACAAGCCCAAATATTAAACCTCACATCCATAAAACTCGAGCCTGGAGTCCAACACCCCAAACACAAACCTCTAATCCTAATTCTTCAAATCCAAATCCCTAAACACGCCACACAAATATATTCCACGTGGCAACCTTCTATTAGCTTACGAAAAACCATCTCTAAACCCAACCACAGAGAACCAAAACCCCCAAACTACAAATCCTCCCCTGCAATCTCCTCTCCAAAAACACTACAGGGGTTTGATCAACTCACAGTGACAGTACAGTAGCAGGGTTTTTCAAAAAACCCTAATCGATTAATTATTAATTACCTTCCTTAATCACTTCCCCTTTGCAATCACAACCTAAAGCAGAGAAGAAAAGAGAGCAAAACAAAAAATGCCTCCACAGAGAAAAGGTGCGGCAGCTAGGGTTTCGGAGGATACAGAGGACCTCACCCGTCACCCGCTCCAAGCCATCCTCTTAGCCGATAGCTTTGCCACCAAATTCCGTCCAATCACACTCGAACGCCCTAAAGTACGTGCACATCCGTATGAAAATACTCGTATAAAATACATGTATTTGTTCATTGTTTTTTGAAACGATTGATTCGGTTTTGTTGAAGGTGTTGCTGCCGTTGGTGAATGTGCCGATGATAGATTACACATTGGCGTGGCTAGAATCTGCTGGAGTTGAGGAGGTTTTTGTTTTCTGTTGCGCGCATTCTAAACAAGTTATCGAGTATTTGGAGAAATCCGAGTGGATTTTGCAGCCGAATTTCTCCGTTGTAACTATCGAGTCTCATAATTCTGTTAGCGCTGGCGACGCTCTGCGATTGATCTACGAGCGCAATGTGGTATGTTTTTTTCCTTGTTTTCTATTCACTGGGGACTAAATTGTTAAAAAATCTTGAATTGAATAATTGGCTTTATAGTTTATTTTTTAGTTAGTTAAGGAAGTAGTCATGAAAAATTTCTGTTGATTATCGTTGTGGCTGTGAATTTTATTGGTGTGTTGTATGTTTTATGTTTTTGGAAGTTTGTATGATATCAGCTTTGGTTTTGTTATTGATTTGTGTAATGTGATTGCTTGTTTGTTAATATGTGAGGTGGTGTATTTTTGATTTGGTGATTTTGAAGCTAGAATAGTAACTTTTTGTGTTGATTTTCTTTGTATGATTGTCATGTTTATGCTCGCAGTCAAATTCTTGAGTAGCTGTTGCAGCATAGATTTGGTCTATGGAGACTAGACCAACCATAGCAGCAGGGTACCAATTGATTGTTTTGTCTTCTTTTACTCATCAATCTGCTGATTGTTTTTAATTTTTATTTTTGGTGTTTGAAGATAAATGGAGATTTTGTACTTATTAGTGGGGATACAGTGAGCAACATGTCTCTCACACAAGTGATTCAAGAACATAAAGAGAGAAGGAAGAAAGACAGTAATGCTGTGATGACTATGGTTATTAAACAGTCGAAACTATCTCCGATTACCCATCAATCACGGCTTGGTACTGACGAGCTTTTTCTGGCAATAGATCCTCAGACAAAACAGCTTCTTTTCTACGAGGAAAAGACCGACAACTTGAGAGGGATTATACCTCTTGATAATGCATTGCTTGGTGATAATCCTTCCATTTGCCTCCACAATGACAAGCAGGTGTGTCCCTTGGATTTGTGTTCTCAATCCCTGATCTACTTCTTGTCCATGCAATGACCACTGTAGTTTATTTTTCACTTGATGGATTGAGATTTATATTTTGATTTTATTTTAATTTCCAGGATTAAGATTGGATTGGATTATTTTGTTTATCACTACTCACCAAAGTATTATTTTTTCATTTACAGGATTGTTATATTGATATCTGCTCCCAGGAAGTTCTTAGTCTTTTCACTGACAACTTTGACTATCAACACCTACGCCGTCATTTTGTAAAGGGATTGCTGGTTGACGATGTATGCTCTTTTCTTGCATGTCTTTTTGTAGGGTTTTAAACGCACTCTCACTAGAGATAATATGCATGATTACATGTATATACACATCCTATCTATGAAATTATGAGTTTGAATTACTCACGGCACCACACAATGAGCACACAGATGCACATGTACAGTTTCGAGTTAAACAGGTAAGAAGCATGTTTACATAATCTTCAATCTTACAGCTTAAGCACAACACCTCTCAAACAAAAAGCTTAGCTCAATCCCGGGCTTATATTGTAACTTTCTCAACCTTAATTAATAAGGTTCAAGTTAATTAGTGAGGTTCAAGTTTTCATTTTAGCTAGCCACTAATTTCTTTCTCTTGCCTGTCAAAAATAATTTCATAATTTTATATGGATGCTTTTGCATGTTACCGATCCAAAAAAAGTAAAAAGTGCTCTATCTGTGAGTTGCAAGAAGAGAGTTCATGATAGACTATAATCTTCACTTTTATTCATTGCTGTTCTTAGTGTGATATGATGCACTCAAGTCATTTCTCTTCATTTATTTATTCATGGACGTTTGTTTCTTTTTACAATATCTCGTCTCACTTTTTTTTAAAATTCACATCGTAGCAAATTTATTATAAATTTAACATCAAGATTTTTATTTCCTGAGTTCTGATTTCACCTATAACTTTTCTCACTATCTTCCATTGAATGTATCTTTTCTGTTGATGTTGTAATTTTTATGATAATTTTCATACTATTTTATGACCAGTATTTATGTGTTTCAGATTATGGGCTACAAAATATTCACTCATGAAATTCACTCAAGTTATGCTGCTAGGATTGATAACTATCGAAGCTATGACACTATCAGTAAGGACATAATTCAAAGGTGGACTTACCCATTTGTACCAGATGTGATGTTTTCTGGAAATTCTGCTACTCATCTTGAAAGAGAAGGGATGTACCGAGCATCAGGTATGGATGTTAAATGGGCTTTACATATTTTATAGTAATTAAATTTCCCTGCCCTTTTATTTGAAATTGATTGTTAGTAATAGCAATCCATGTGTTGCATTTTATGTGCTGATTATTTTTCACCAAGATCTATGTTTTTGCTGGCACATCTATACTGGATGGATAGAATTATGTTTTAGTTGATCCATCTGTATTAATTAATTAGTTTTTGGGAGCCTGTTTTCTCCCGTGTATTGGGTTATTCTGGGCAGGGTGAAGGAGTTGTTATCGATGCATTGGAGGATTTGCACAAGAAAGAATGGGAAAAAGATATAAATTTGGATTGGAATAAGATCTGAGAATCAATCTTTATCTAAATTCTAAACTGTATTGTCATCTTCCTGGGTGGGTTTGTTCTTAGCTTCCTTATGGTCTTCTGCTTGGGGCTGTTTTCAGGGTTTTTTTGTTCTAATATTGAAAGGATTTGTGAGCTCTTTGCTCTGGGGCCCTTATTTTTCTTCTTCAGTAAAAGGATGCTTTCTTGTTCTCCATTTGTAATTTGCTAATTTTCATCATAATAATTGTCCTTTTTTTCCTTGTGTTTTTCTTATGTAAGAAATCCTAGTGCTTTGACTGGGATTAGGCAGTAGAACTAGTGTATTTTTTCAGTGTTGGAAACATCAAGCATGTTTTATGGCTCTGATGGATCGTTTATTGATTTCCTATAGTCTATTTATTTGTACTGTGAAGTGGTTTTCCACAATGAGAAGATAACATGGTATTTCTTCCTACTTATTATTATTTATTGTGATTGTTCTCATTATTTACATGGTATCTTCCCCACCTAACCATCTCCCTATCAACACATTATCTCATTGAGAGTAGCAACTAGTTATCATTTCCATTTGGCTTATCTTTTTGTAATCATTTTGCTGACAGCTATTTCATGACTTTGATTTTTGTCAGAAATTGAGCAATCACGTTCTGCACGTATCGGTCCTTTTACTGTTATTGGAAAAGGCACTAGAATTGGGAACAACTCCAATATTTCGAATTCTGTCATTGGGAAAGGGTGTTCAATTGGATCAAATGTTTCAATAACAGGTTCCTATATATGGGATAGCGTCACTATTGAAGATGGCTGTGACATAAGGCATGCAATAATATGTGATGGAGTGGTAATAAAATCAGGAGCAGCGTTGGAACCTGGCGTGGTATTGTCTTTCAAGGTAATAACTAAAACTCCACCTTTTTTGTTTAATTTTAGCTGAATTCCCTTGTGAGACTTTAGTTGCATTTGAACTTGGCATGTTACCTGAGTTTGTGGATGCACATGCTGATAAACATGTTGGACATGAAACTTGAACTAAAAAGATTTTATTTTAGGAATGCTTCTGCAATGATTGAAATGTTGTTGACTGTGGACTGATACGGTCCTGTGTTATAATTCTGAAGTGTCAATGTTTCCATTTGACTTGGATTTATATGGACATGCAACTGTGAATGTTAACCATTAGGAAATTCTCTATGAATACAAATCACGAGAATAAGTGTAAATAGTGGACATTTGACTTACCCATCCTTCTTCACTCAGAGAGTTCTGCCTGCCTGCCTGCCAGGTTTTGCTGCTACAGCATGTGAAAAAAAATCATGTTCTGTAATCTCATAATTCAATTTTTCAATATGAAATTGACTCTTGAATATAAATCATGAGAATAAGTGTAAAGAGTGGATGACTTCAGCACTAAAGTTTGGCTGCTTAAATTAATGGTCTTTTATATATTTTGATTTCTTCAACTACATTTTAAAGATGGATTGAAAAAAACCCCTAATGTTAGCCCCTGATTATAAAAGAAGGTACATCATAGGCTTGCTTAAATAAGATGGGGCATGGCTTGAGCATTTCACTTGTGTTTTCTATAAGAACAGATAACATGGTTTTAATTTGCTGTAAATAACTCAAGGGATTTTGTACAAGAAATGATTTTTGATTACTGTTTACTAATTAAGCATAAAGTCTCTCAAGTTTATCAGGTCAAAAAATTGTTTTATGATCTAATTGCGTTTTTCTTTATAGTTTATATTGCATTTTCAGCTGGCATGGTCTTTCCTCACCTCCTTTGTGAAAATTTTAAACTTTCTTTTTAATGAGGAGTTATTTCTCTTCATGGTGTCTTTATGAATTACAATTCATTGAAAATCCATGTATGCAATCTTCTCTCAAGGTGTTTCTATTAATATTTTTTGTTCTCCAGGTTGTGATTGGACAGCAGTTTATTGTCCCTTCCTATTCAAAGGTGTCTTTATATCAGCAGCCAACTGTGGAAGATAGTGATGAAGAATTGGAGTATGCTGATAATAGCAGTGGAACCGTAGATTCTTGTAAGCTCTGGTGCTTTACCTGCTATAGCTTGTATTTTTAGCTTTGCTAAATTGTTCTGTTTCTTTTTTTGATTGACATTACATCAGCATGAAACAAGCTGTACATGTTTGTCTTTACTATTTACATTGTAGTCTTGCTTTTCTTAAGGTAGATGTTATTCATCATGTTTCATTAATGTTCTATCTGCAGCGTTTGATAGGGATGCACTTTATTTTTTGAGGATATGTTATGCACAAGAATTGCTTTTTATCAGGATGAAACAATTGAATATATTGAAGAAGAGACAATAATTCTACTCCTTAATGTATAAGTGGATTTGTGTAATATGCAGCAATTACATGTACTATGGATACGTTAAATAGGGAAATGATGTCTGAGACGCCTGCATCACAGGTGAGCTTTCAAATTTGGTTTCTCTATGATCCTGAGACTGCTATCTCTTAGTTGTGTTTTATATGCCTGATTGTAGATTTATCATTCCTCTCCTCTTTCCCTTTCTTTGAAAGTATCTTATGTGAAAATAATTTGTAATGAGAGCGGGGAAAGTTCTCTTCAAGGGAAAAATGTGCCAAAAATAAATGGAATTTTTACTTCAACCTTGCATAACAAGGTTTCTCCATGGTATCAAAGACTTGGGAGGGATGTGATAGTGATTAAAGTTTCATATGTCAGTGCTATTTGATTTTTGGCTCCAACACTTATTATGCCTGCTGAAAAACAGTAGTTCAGGAGAGTCTGAATTGTAATTATCCTTAAAGACTTAGTTCACATGGCCATTTGGTGTTGTGACTGTGTAGCATTTTGGTGAAAGGCAAATGTAATTTTGTGGGATGATTTATTATAATTCCTAGTTTAGCTGTATGATTTCCATTATCAGTGAGTTTATATAGTCTTTGTGTGGAGGGCGCAAGATGCTGACAAGAGCTAATGTATTTATTTGGGTGATAGAATTGAGTAAATCTTAATAATTTTCTACAACAGAGACAATACACATTTAATTATTGCTCATCTGTGGGGAACCAATTCCTCACTCTAATTATACAATGAGACAGGGTTTTTAGGCATGCTAATCTGTTACTTATCAGTAAAAAGTGTGTTATCTATTAGTCACCTGCTTCTCCTTTTCTTTGGCAAGCAAAATGGGATGCTGGTCAGATTAAGTTATGAATTCAAGTTTTCTCTTAGTGCACTTCACAACCCTCTGTTACAGATGTTGTCCTTACACCAGTCATTTGGGGTTGAGGCTGAGGTTGTGTATAGAGTGTTCCTAGTAATAACAGATATGAAAGTTTGTAGAAAAACTGTGAGGTGGGTCATTCACATTTTGTTGTTTCAGATTTTTTATTTCTGTCTTGGTGGAATTCTCGTCCTTCATCTCTATGAATTTACTGTTCTTATCTAATAACATATCTTTTCTATCCTCAAAAAGAAAAAAATCACAGCATTGAGCCTTGCTATTGTGATCTGATAATCATCATATGTTATTGTTAATCTGAATACGTTTCTGCTCTTTCTTGATATCTTTTATGGGTTTTCAGCTCGGGCCTGGTGGTGTTGGCCATGTTTGGTCAATATGTGAGGGAGGTCACGAGGAAGAATGGAGACATTCAGTTGCACCCATTCCTGCTGATAAACTTGCTGAGGCCACTCAATCTTTGGAGGATGATTTGGAATTCTTAAATCTAGATGGAAATGCTCTCTCAACTTCTGGGGAGTTGAAGCCTGGTCGTAATGGCACTGATTCTGAAGACGATGATGCTGAAGATTCTAGAGATGATTCCATTTACTATGAGAAAGAGGTGAAAATCACGCAGCATTTGGATGACGACAAAAATTTCACTTATAGTTCCCACAAAACCTTGAATATCCCACTTTGTTTTGCAGGTTGAAGCAACTTTTTTGAGGGCTGTTAATGAGAATATCAAAGTACCTGATGTAATTCTTGAAATGAACTCTCTGCGGTATGTTAGATTATTTTTGTTTTTTTAACTGGACCCATAACATAGATCTCGTATTGATGCTTATAACACATATGTCTATTTATCAATACTTTACAGGGTAAATAAGTTTATCAAGTTCAATTTCATACATAATAATCTACACATGTATAATGAAGACTCATCGTCAAAAGTTGATAATTTTCTACTTTTTAACCTGTTCACCTTCCTCTGGTTACCTCTTTTGGCTTACTAATACCTTATTCTGATTTTTAGTTTATTTCTTTTAAATAATTTATTTAATAAAGGCTTATTATCAATTGTCTATTGAAACACATAAAAGATCCCAGGTTCATGTTTCCCGGCTGAAAGCTTGCACTGAACCATTTGATTTAGTGTTTTGCTCGTTTTCATGCACAAAACTGTACATGCCATGATGCCTAGCCTTTTCCGAGTCAATAAAAGAAATAATGTTTTGAGTTTTGAACCTTTGAGTGGCTTTGTTACCACCATCTGCCAGGGCTGAAATAGGAGGCAGTTGGAATCCCCTTGGTAAACAGAATTCAATAAATGGCTGATGTAGTCAATAATTATGTGATTAGTATTAATTATTATTTTTTTATTTCATTTTAAGATCCTGTTTTGACCTTTGTTTGAACCAGCAACACCACTCAATCTTCTTCAACTAGTAGTCTTCTCTTCATAACTTTCTATTAGATGTAGGATGGACAAACTTTCACATAAAGTGTGAGTAATGATGTATAAAAAGCTCATAATTTTATCTAGATAAGTGATTATTAAGTTATATTTTCTATAAAATTCTTTAAATACATATAAATAAGGTGATATTAAATATTGTAAGGGACTGTTGTATTTGGCTGGCTGTCACTCATGAACAGGTATTATTGCCTGTTTAACTCTGCTTCTTCCTCTACTGCTTCTGAATAGTGGACAAGTAGTTAATAACCATGTCTCCCATAATGTATAAAATATTCGACACATTTGTTTCACAAATCAATTTTTAAATTATCGCTATATTTTTTATCCTCTTTAGCATTATTAACCTTGTGAACCTTTCAAACTTAATCCTTTGAACTCATTGAAGGTAAAGGTTTGGAAGAATGGTTGCATTCTGGAAAATATTGAAGTGATAGAACTAATTTGTCTGAAACCTTCATCTTAGCCTTGCCTGTGTGAGGTTTAAGATGGATGATGTGTTTTTACTCCTTTCCTCTTGATTGCCTAACAATTTTTATTTTTATCTTCCTTTTTCTGTTTAATATTATCAACAACATATAATTGCTCAAAGTTATGTATTCTACCTTTAATTTCATTTCCCATTTCAATTTTTAGGTTGTCATACAACATGACATCCGCAGACTGTGCTGGGGCAATATTTTATGCAATGATGAAACAGGCGTTAGAGATTCCACATGCTACTGCTGGTAATTAGTTCTGTACTTGTGCCATATGGTACTACACATTCATGCAAGTGAATTATTTTCTTTTCTATGAATGATCCGAGACAATAATTTGTTCTTGATGAGTGAAAATATGTTGGAAATTTTGTGAATATCTCTAGATAAGGGGTAATATTTTATGGGCATAACGTTTAACCTATTTCATTTTGCTTGTTAGGCAAGGTAGGATGGAACACATTAAATGATGCTTTGAATCTGTCATGATTTGAAAACTAATTCCTGCTTTTAACCCCTTCACAATTGTGATTGCTTTTATTCTTTCTTTTTTCTTATTGTTGGGTTGGAGGGATGAATTAAACTCTGTGGCTTCAATTAATATTTCATGTAACCTTTCAGGTGAATTGCGCAAAAATGCAGCAAGCATTATAGATGCATGGAACAACCTTCTAAAGTTCTATTCAAAGGAAATAGATGACCAGGTTTGCATTGCTGATCTTCTTGACTAGCCATTCTTTACATATCTTTCATTATCTTTTATCAGTCTTCCATCATCTTTTCAGAGAGAAACCTCATTCAATTTTTTATATATTCGTTCTCTATGGACAATCTTTTTATTACTTCTGTATAATATACTACTATTGGAGTGAATATGTTAGAGTTTTACTTCCATTTATTAATTTATAGGGAAAACAGATATGTTTTTCCACTAAATCACTGATTCTGTTTCTTCCTGTCATGCACTCTGACTGCCAAGGTGATTTCTCACTTGAAGAAATCTATGAAATAGTTCTGTTTGTTGCTTTCATGAAGAATTTGGATGGATAAGATAGTTCATTTCACAAACAGTTCCCTCAGTTGTCCACGGGTGTTAACTTGATATCATTTGTACAGATTGAAGTGATAATGAAATTTGAAGAAATGTGTCTGGAATCTGTTAAGGAGTTCTCACCACATTTTTCCCAGGTATTTTTATTTTCTTGGATTATGTTTATTGATCTCTATGCAATAATAACTTCTGATATCCTGGCCTCGACCCAAAAAACAAATCTTTATTGATGCTTCAATAGGTGAATGTAAACTGTTGTTTGTCATGTTGCTGATCAGATCATATGATTTTCTCTCAGATTTTGCATATTTTATATGATAAAGACATTTTAGAAGAGGATGCCATATTGAGGTGGGCTGATGAGAAAAAAGATGCTGAAGAATCAGATAAAGTTTTTGTCAAGCAGTCAGAAAAACTCATTCAAGTAAGATTTAATACTCTAATCTCACTGTTTAATGAATTAGTTACATATGCAATCACACTGCATCTTCCATGTTTGGATGTCAATTGTCTGTGTTGGCTGTCACGAGTTCTATCTTGTTTCTCACGCAAATAGGAGCCTTTATAATCACAGCCTGGTAAATAAATTCAGAGAAGCTCTAGGCCTTCATAACTCACTCTCTGATATGTTCCATCATCCATGCATGATTGTTTTCCCATCCAAATATGAGAGTTAGAAGGATAGAGGACGTGCAAATATAGAGTTAGATGAGCTCTGGATTGCAGCCTATGAATACTCAAGTCATTGAAATCTTTGCCAAACATTTTCTTCTTCTTCTTATACTATTATTCTTTTATTGGATAGCTCCCCTAAACTTGACGCATGATGCTATTATTGCACCATATAACGTGCGAGTTCACATTTTATATGCATCTTTGTTGTAGTGGTTGAGAGAGGCATCTGAAGAAGAAGATTGAGAATGGAAAGGATTTGGTTTTGGTTTTGGTTCTGTGCTCTAAGCTTTAGCTTTGAAATTGAGACAGCCATGTAGGTCAAATGGATGTACTCTCTTTATGTTGTATTGAGGTTGTAAAGTGGGGCTACATCCATGGACTTTTGAACTGATTAGTTGCCCACGCTTAGGAAATTAAATTCATCTCGTTGAGCAATTACTTTCTTCTTTGCAAATTCACTACTTTTTTTTACCCAGTTTTTTGGTGAAACTCAAACAATACAAAGATATGTGGATAATGGTGGAGAGGTACTCAGGACCCTAGAATTTCTGAAAATGAAAGTGGAATATACACATTTCGTAATACAGGAAGGGTGTTTTTCTTTCTTAAGTCTCACCTCTTATGGACCTTTTGGAATCGGCCAATATTCGGTGGTGCATCAGGATATTGTCTATTGATTGCAAGTCCCTAATCATACAAACCTAAAACCTCTTAGGTGACCTGTGGAAGGGATAACAATATCTAGGTTTTGTGCAGCTGAGCACTTCTTGATGGTCTTGAAACGATTGTTTATGCTCTTCAATTTTAACCTTTTCATGTTTGAGATTTTCTTTATCTTATATCCGCGGACTAGCAGTGAAGATTCTTGAAGCAAAGTTTGCAATAATTTACTGAATTTGTTTTCCTTACAAGACTTGAATCTAATATTCTTGAAGTTCAAATGACACCCTTTGCTTTTAGTTTCACCCGTTTTAGTTCTATAATTGATTTTTCCTAGCGTAGTTATTAAACTTGATCTTTTTATGATTTTTTTTTTTAATTTTTTGTTTAAAATGATGCCGTAGCAATTTTGTCTTAGGTAGATTTGAGGTCGATCTGGCCAACTGCCAAGTATGATAACTATGCTCCCATGTTCTTTTATTGCCTTGGTTCAACCTGCAGCTTTTCCGTTGAAAGCAAGATTGTCAATTTTATTTTGGTAGGTGTTTTATTTTTTTAATTTTTGGTTTTGGAGCGTTTTGCCGTGCTGTATCGGGGTTGCATTGTTCATATATATATATATATATATATAAATAAAATTCAACAAACATAATTCAAATTTAAAATAAATTAATTATAAATTATGCAATACAAATATAATGTCAAATAAATATAATTTTAAAAATTTAAAATATTTCTAAATAGTTAAGATTAAATAGAATTATAACTTAAAGTAATTCAACTTAAACAAGCTTTTCAAGCCCGGAACGAAACATGTGAAATGAAACCGGAATATTCTGGCTGAAATTTATCTAGAAAATTCAGAACGGACCGAGATTTGAAATGAGATGAAAATTATTCCGTTTTGTTTTGTTTGTAGAATTGGTATGAAATGTTTCGATCATTCCGGATGAAATGAAATGGAATTAACAAACCTTATTTGAAAGTGAGGGAGAACCCTTGTAATCCATTGCTGCTCTGGCAACAAGGTTTTCCTAATCACCATCAATGCCGGCAATCACATTGCAAGAAATAATCTCGAATTAAACAAGACCGACAAATGCGTGATCATGAGTTGAGGAAAGAAAAGCAGCACTCCCATATCACAATATTATTACAAGACGTAAAAATACGAGAAAAAAA
>Ga0307514_10002854_pt1 | contig 17279 bp, 15 predicted proteins | sample 16_EM_MG_FD_203088 | JGI IMG/M metagenome (GOLD analysis project Ga0307514, IMG submission 203088) | Populus trichocarpa ectomycorrhiza microbial communities from riparian zone in the Pacific Northwest, United States - 16_EM | ecosystem: Host-associated > Plants > Roots > Unclassified | place...
CCTCGCTTGCCCCTGTCGGCCTCGCTTGCCCCTGTCGGCCTCGCCTGCCCCCATGGCGAGGAGGACGGCTCGGCACTGGTACTCGGCATTGGGCTCCGGCTTTGGCAGTCGGCATTGGGTTTTCCTTTTCTCTCTTTCATATATAAAGTCCATAGCTTTCCTTCTCTTTGTATCGACAGACAATTCATCTTCTTCTCCATCTTCTCGTGTCAACAGCTGGCGCACTCGCTCCCAAGAAGAAAGAAGGAACTAGGCGCAAAGAGTTCACCCATGCCGATGATATGTGATTGTATAAGAAACTTACGCCCCTGCAAGTCATGGTATAATAAACCGTTTTCTCCTAGTTGTAGAGAGCTTATTTTATGCATGCCGTACTCACTGGAGCTAAACCCTGCAGTGGATGATATCTCAGATATGGCCTGTTTCGGCGGCTATGGAAATTTATGATTGGCTTTAGAAAACACGTAATGTAATATAAATAGGGGCATAAGCCGCGAGGTTTGACGTTCAGGCCTTACATTTCACTACTTGCTTCCCTCCAGCGTTACGCTCACCGCGACCGCTACTACCACTGCCCCCACTGCCGAGGGGTGCTAAACGAGATTTCCCCTACCACACAGAGCACTGTAGAGCTCCGCAAGGAACCCGCGGCCCTTCAGTACCACTTGCCGCCACCGCTACAGCCGCTCTACCGTCCACCGAGAGATCAAACAAACATTGCTTTGAAATAGGTACGTATATACCATGGATTTTCTCTTGTTAGTTACCATCACCAGCCTTTCGCATATCTCTCCTCTCTCGTAAACGTTTACAAATGGCGGGTTTCTCAGAGTTCTTCATTTTTGCATCCGTTCGCTGATTCCCGGGCCTGCCCAATCCAACAGAGAACGCCTTACCTCACTGTTTTTTGAGAGGATGAAGTTCGCAGGAGCCGACGTCAACAATCTCAAAATGGCACTTGACGGAATTCGCTCGAATTCAGCCATCATATCTCAGGTGAGGCTTGCAGTGCCCTAACTTGCTTTATCAAGATACGGTCATGTCAAATGGTTATCAGAGTCAATCGCTCGTAGCTATGCAAGCTGCTTCTCGAGTATTTGCACAAGACACAGGCACAAATCCCCAACAACGTCAAGCTCGCAGTGGCCTCCTGTCCTTGTGGAATATCCGCGGCAATTTCATTGGCAGAATCCCCCCTGCCACAGCCTGGGTAACCGCGTTCGCTCTTCTCGTCACCGAAGTCGAAGCCTCCGGTGGTGGAGCCGCTGGTGGGAGCTCCGCCGCGGGAACGCTGGACCTTGAATACTGGGTGCACTTCCCCAACTTACCATCCATCGTCGTTGAATGGGCGGCGTTGATTCCCCTTACCGTCTACTTTTCAAGCTTTCGGAACGACTACGAGCTCGCTGGGGAAGTATCCTTCCGCGGAAGGTTATCCATTGGTGTGGTTCCGAAACTATGGGCGCTGGAGAGTGTTGCAAAGCTATTGAGCGAGGGGGAAATTTTCTTCGATACGTCAAGTGCGACGGGGGATCCACTGAAATTTTACAATGTCCAGTGGGGAAGTATGTTTCCCTGCAATAACAGTGCAGCTGCAGCAGCTGTGGCCACGACTGCGTTCAACGGTAAAGAATATTGTCCGGAAATTTCACATGATGACATGGTTGAGTGGATCCTGAAGCATTGACAAGAACTCCTGAAGCAATTCCCGGAAAGCAACCCCGACAGTGGTTCAAGCGGCGAAGCCAGCAACGTTCACTGTGGATCTCATTTCGACGGTCTTGTTCAGAGTCAAAAACTCTTCAACAGACGCCAACTACTCAATGTAATCGTTGTGACCGAAGTCGAGAAGACGTCCCGCAAATTCATGGCTATGGATCATCCAGTTTGGCGGGCAATCCATCTAGGCCTCATATTGGGGTTGATGGTGGTGTTGGTTGCGTGCGGGTGCCTTGGCTCTGGTTTGATAGTAGCTATACGCGGAATCTCTCGGTACTTGGCACAGAACACAAACCTAAAACGGTCTCCACTCTATCTTCAAAATCGAGAAACCCACGAAAGCTACATGCTTGTTGCCGTTCACGAGAATGCAACTATCTAGACTCTCTACCTAAAAAATCGAAGCCTTATCGATACCCTCCTGAACAAGCCCATGATTGACCCCAGCAAAACAAATCCGCTCATCATCTTCTAGTTTCGGTTCGCCGAAAACCTTCAAGTTGTCTCTATGACATTTGTTGCTGGGCAGAAAGGGTGGGACGGAGTCGTCCTCCTTTTACTGATCACTGTGGTGTTTGCCTTTGGCTTGTTCTACGGATACAACCAACATGCGGCAAGGTGGTTGAAGAAAGAAGGATTTGTGACGACCGCATTTGGGTGCGAATTCGCTGGCAGAACTGTGTTGCTAGGGGCGGTGCAGCTGTTGAGTACGGAGAAGAAGACATATTGGATGGACGGGATTATCGCCCCTGCGGCAAGGCGTGATGCCTGGTTGAAGAAAATCAGTGCCATAGACAGTGATTCTAAGGAGCTGGAGGCAGGGTTTGCGGCGCTGGGACAGCACGATAAAGATAGGGTCAACGCTGTTGGAATGCAGACCATTGCAGGGGTCAGATTAATCCAGGCCAAATTGGAGGAAAAAGCCGGAGCTCGAACTCTTCATTCGTTGGCAGGAAAGAAATAGAAGGTATTGATGCAGGATGCATTTGACTTTGCTCCGTTCGCGGGTGCTTCGATTTCCTTCTGTCCGGAGTTCTTGCACCTTTTTGTTTTCTTTCATCTGGCCGGCGGTGGATGTGTTCTCAGGGAATATCTTGATCCTTTTTGGAGCTTGCCTGTATTTTCTCTTTCTCTGGAACGGTCGTATATTTCTTCTTTGCCCTGAAATTTTGGCTAGGGTTAAACCTTTGTTTTTTTATCGCAGTTGGTCTTTATGTTCAGCGCCACGATTCGTATGAATGATGAATGTTATGAATTTTCTTCCGATCTGATTGTAGCCTGTAATTTGGGATGACTCCAGATCCAAATCCTGTCACCGTGCACGCGTGGTCAACAATCCATTTGGGCTATTCAACTAAAGTCTGAAGGTCTTCCTTTTATGAAATGCAATAGAAAATTGGAATGGGCTAAACTGCCATTCATCGCATTGTCAATGACTGGTACAAGGAGGGTGCAATCATCAACATATGGTCTGTGTGGAAAGTGCATTTCAGAAAAGTAATGCAGGACCCTAAATAACAACCTCATGGCTGTGAGGAAATTATGATTGTCATGCAACAGTTGTGGGAGGAGTTGCCATGGGTGCATATTCACTGGAGGATAGATGGCATGCCTAGGAGGGTCTGTACCCTGCTTTGCAGCTATGGTGGTCCTACATGATGGTAGAGCTTCTTACATATGTATACTACTTGTAATTCCATTCTTAATTAAATTGATTTGTGTTGTGTTGAGGAATCGGCTTTCAAACGTTGCCCGTGATTCGCGAAAATGCCAAGCGTCCGCTCACTTTCTTCACTCGTCTGGGAGGCCTATTATAGGGACGGTTAATGTAACCGTAAAGCTTCTTTATGTCCTCTTTATTCCCCTTCGTTTCGGGTGCATATCGATTTGCAGGGATATCCGGATTGAATTCCGACACGAAGCTGTTCGCTTACCCCATTATTAGCTGCGCCTGTATGGTTCCCGAAACTGCCACTATTGGCGTACTAAGTTACTACCTACTTAAGTACGTACCTTAAGGGGGTACTATCACGGGCAGGGCGGAAACAACGGTCCGAGGATCCGGACCTGACAGAAAATATTAAAGATACACGCTGCAAAAGGCCTATTTTATTCGTGATACAGAGGAGCGATGATATGTAGTGCTATAGGCACAGATTTGAACCGACCAAAGGAAGTTGCGTTGTAAAGGAAAGGTGAGCATGCCCTATGTAGACTATTCGTGTCCTATGCATTTTGTACGCGAGCGTTGTAATTCAAAGTTGGATCTGACGAATTATATGCCTCAAATATACTTCCAATGACATCTAATTCTGGTGATACATAACTGCTCTTACTCTGACACTTGTATTGTATTCGAAGATACAAACACCCGGCCTGACCTCTGACGTTGTCCCGCCCTACCCGTGACAGTATGATAAAAATGCCGAGCCTTATAAAACTAAAATCTGGTTATCATCCTTAGAGAAGCATCCCAAACGCTATACAGAATCATTCCCAATGGCTTTCATAAACCATATACAGAAATTTTAATTTTATAAGGGTTCTAAGTTTTATCGAGCCCCTTATAGGGTAGGAGCTTACATGCTGGAGAATACTGCTGACCGCGCACTTTAGGCAGCGCTGCGCTCCCCCCCACCGTTACATGGTCTTGTTGCCATTGGACAATCTTTCATGTCATATCGGCTGGGATCGCCTGTGAGTAGTCTCGACTTGCTCCTTAACTTTGAAGGTTAGTTCAAAATGCCAAAATATAGCGAAATTGTAGCAAACTGAGAAAAGAAATGATGACGTAGAGTGTTCCGACTCCCGACCCCTAACCTCCAACTACGACACTAACCGTCGCTGCAAACTATTGCCCTCCTCCCTCTCAAAGAGTCTTTCCTATCCAATGTGGCCTACTACACCCAAACCCGACAGGAAAATCAGTCTCCCAAACTTCCACAAAACCCAAGCAATAAGTTTATCGAGTGACTATCTATTGGTATTACGGCCTGTCGGTCTTTATTTCCATCGACTGTAGTCACCTCTTGCATGAATATATTAAACCCAACCCCACTCCCTGAACTCTACTCTCTTTTCTTTAATAAATTGGCGTTTCTTTGAGGATACACAACGGAAGTAACTAGCAAACAACTCCTGTGCTACGCTGAAAACTACCATGCCTCTCTGAAGCTCCTCTGATTGATTGAAATGATACCCCACCTGTTCCACATCATCCGTCCCAATATTACAGGTGCCCTAGTGATTTTCCATAGGTATCGCCGTACTCAGCGGTTGAGTTGAGTGTAGTCGAGTCGAGGGACTGGTGGAATGACAGCCGGGCCCGCAACCTGAGGTGTTATTTCGAAGACACTGAACTACCCAAAACCGCAAATGGGCAGTGCAACTGTTTAGACAGTTGAGCATCTTGGTTTTCCGGGAGGTGAAGGAAGGAAGGGTCGGCATATTAGGCTCGAGAAAAACAGTCGACGTCCCAGCCGGGAATTAGAAGAGAAGTACTTTTCGGGTATGAGGTATTGATAGCCACGCGAGCAGATGATGCGTCAAGCTCCTCCCTGGCCATCACAATCATCTTGTGTTGGCTTCCCAAGGCGTTCTGAAACTTATCTAACAGGTTTTGATAAATTTGGGTATAGTCTTCTTGTTGTCGAAGATCTAGAAAAAGTGACTCAATATCACGTATACATCCTTCCCTCAAAGTGTTACCCGATGAACATGTTTTCTCGTATTCAACCAGAGCTGAGTACTGATTCTGAAGCGCCTCTGCATAATTGGCGAGTCTTCTGTGTACATCTCCCATCCGTGCGTAGGACTTTGCGCGTTGGATGCAGTAGCCGTTGGATTTCGCATTGCCGAAGATATACAATGCTTGGAGATGGTGTTCTAGAGCATTTTCCGACTGCCCCAGTTCCTCAAAAGCAAGACCCATATAATCAAGAGTGATTCCAGCCTCCGCGAACCAAACCCCTCCACTCCTATATCCTTCAAGTGCTCGCAGATGGAGTTCTAGAGCCAACTTGTATTCTCGCTTATTCACATGATAGTAAAGTGCAATCTCGTTCAGAATATTCGAGGAACCGATAATATTGTTGTTCTGCTTGTGTGTAGATAGTACACGCATCCAAATATCCCAAGCCTTAGTGTGGTTCCCCAGTCTTGCCAACGCCTTCGGGACGACGATAGTGATCTCCCCGCATTCTATGTCATCGATGTCGGGCATCTTATCGTACAAAGCCACCGCTCTGGAGTAATATTCTCGTGCGTCGTCAGAGTTTTCTAGTGCGTATAATACATCTCCAATCCTGCAGAGAACTATGACAATGTCACGCCGGCTACCAATTCTTTCGTATCCCTCAAGGGCGCGATAGTAGAACATAAGTGCACATTGATCTTCTCCATTCTCGAAAGAGGCAAGACCTATATTTGATATAGTCGGTAGCATAGAGGAGTCAATGTTGCTCGTAGAAGATATCGGGCATTGGCTTAGGGCTCGGCAATAGTACGCAAATGCCTTCTTGAATTGTTTTCGGTATAAGGATGTATCACCTTGGTCGGCGGGCGTAAGCTCTTCGTCTTTATGAAGAATTGAAACCATTGGTCTGCGGCCATGGTGTTGGCGCAATTCGGTCATAAAGACTTCAAACTTATCTATCTCTAGTCGATGGCTATGACCGGGCGGGTCCCGGTTGGTAGGGGTGTGGCACGTGGGAGATGGCGGAGGACTAACTATCTCCACGCCTGAAGGCACTGCAGTGGCGATGCAAATTAATTAATAGTTTCCAGTAGCTAGAGTCTTAAAGTCTTACAATTGATAGGAGAGCTTGGGTTTTGTTGGGCTAGTTCCTTTCCAAATCGACTTGTCCTCCTCCCTCGCTTAAGCTTCACATCGCTGATCACCTTCCCGTTGATTCGCACCGTTGTTTGCTTATGTATTGCTTCTCTGCGGATTTGCGCCTGTAGAATTGGCTTCATTGTTTCTTTCGGTATGTTCTTTACCATCTTCCAAATGCGCATCCTCTTCTTGTATTGCGCATTGCTGAACCGACAGAGTCCAATGTTAGCGATTGTACTCTTCGCCGGGACAGGATCAAACTGGCCATACTTTGCATAAAAGTTGTGTTCGAGTGCCATGATTCTTCGGACATCCTCAAGAGGGCGCCTTTCCGTGACATACAGCTTTTCGATAATTTCCCGATAGCTTTCGAATTTTTCGGCTTTGATTGGCATGACGCGACAACCAATGTACGGATCTTCCCATCCATGACTGTCGGATGCGTTTGACGATAGCATACTCTGGGCAGACATCAGTGACGGATGAGCAGGATTCTCAAAAGTTTAGCAGTGGGAGAGGCGGCGGGTATAAGGATGGGATGTTTTACTGTAAACCGGTCATGATGTACATATATTCGTACAGAATCTCTCTCTCAAGATACTTTTGTTCATGACGTAGAAAATGTCTTGGCAGAAAATGGAGCCTACACGTACTTCAGAGCCAATCACGAAGAGGATACTTTTGTCAGTTGCGTGGGGTGAAGTGCGCCCCACTGAGTTGCGTGCGGGGCCAATAAGAAACGGATACTTTTACCCCCGACATGCGACCCATGAAAATTAAGCAGATTTGATCCCAACGCTGCACTCGTGTTTCCAGCGCAGTGACGCAACGCAACATCTCCATCGAGTTCGGGGGTGTTGATGTCCCTAGAAGAGCGGATCTTTAGAAATGTGAAAAATATGGATATATAGCTTAAGCTGTTATATGTATAGCTAAGACAGTCGCGTTTATTCCGCTTCAACTTGTCCTGGAGTTAACTCTAAGTATGTAGCTTTGCTAGGACGAGTCCCATTCCCAGCCCCACACAGGGCTGGGAATAGCACAAACAAGTAAGTATTTACATCGAACAAAAGCCGAAGCGTGAACTCTCACTGATTACAATCGAAATGTAAATTTACCAAGTGGACAGTGAGTCCTGACCAATTATACTCAAATATGAAAGATGGTGGCAAACCGTATCTGTGATCCCTGTCCATTGTCAGGTTCCACCCTTGCCAACTCCGTGTGCTAATAAATACCAAATCATTTGGGCAGTTACCTTACATCTCATCGTCCACCAGCTATAGTACTCCACCTAGAGTAACAAAACAGTACAACCGCAATGTCAAACAGCACCCGCGGAAACGAGCAAGAGCAATTTAACTCTCGAATGCTCCAGCGGAAGACGTCAGCATTTTCCCATCCAAGTCTGACGATTGCCAACCAACTTCCAACTCTCCCGATACCAACTGGCAGCTATCAAGTACAGCCCGGAGGCCCAAATCTCTGTCGTGGCATAATGCAGTCTCAAGGTGTGTAAATACTCACTCTTTGCTCCCTGAGCACTTACCATCGTCTCTAAACCTTAAATTAGCTACCCTCTCCACCGAGGACGCCAACAATCGTTACTCAGCGCTCGAAACGGACACCGGACTACATCAACGCCTTCCGCAAGACCATGCCGCGAATCTCAAATACACACTGTACCGCTTGGGTATTCTGCTGCTGTTGGCATTAATGTTTATCCCGATTGGATTCATTGTTACTAGTATCGTGGAGGAAAAAGCGATGGATGTGTTGCAAATCATGGCAGTCTTTGGAGTAGAGGCGGTGAGAATGATTCCTTTGGCTTAGGAGACGATGTGGCCCATCTTTTGGGTTTTCTCTTTCATTTTCTGGTGGGTGGTGTGCTCAAGTCTTCGTTTTGTTGTAGTTGTTAGTTGCGCTTCGCGTCATGATATCATACTCGATCGCCTGAACAGGCTAAAAAAAACTCACTTCCTTCTCCCCTTGCTTCCCATCGGCGACATAACCTACCATCAACACATCTGTGCCATAATGCTTCGACTAGTAAATCAGTGTTATCCATAGATACAAAATTTGGCGAAATTAGAAATGCCCTGTAATTCTCACTAAAGTTTGCCGATGTCTAGGTAGCTGTTGGGCTGCATCGATGCAGAGAACAGTAGCTAAATGTGAACTGATAATAATATACATGGCAGTTGAACTTGAGGATGCCGCATTTGAGAGAATTTGAGAGAACCCCCGTGTGCAGAGTGGCAAACATCAACGAATTGCCAAGAACCATGATTCCGCCGGTGTACTGGCCTGCGGAATCATGGCTCTTGGCAACCCGTTTGGTGCCCAGTCATGATGGGCTGCCAAGAGTCATCAGGGTTATAATAGACGGAGACAGAGACAGAGACAGACACATATATTAGTGGGATCGATTAGATTTGACAGTGTTCGTGGGTTGGATGATGAACTGAACTACCCATCAGAAAATTACCGAAGGCAACCAACCATACACATGGATCCATTATCCATTGGCTGTCCTTAGCCTCCATTAAATTCTTCCAAGTCGAGATCATTTCTAAGACTATGTAATAAGCTCCATCCTACGGGAGATCTGAGGGATGACGAACCGCTACCCCCCACTTCAAATGACAGTGAGTTTAAAAATGGGAGTGGACCCGGCGTTGGACGGTATATCTACTAAAGCATCTTTCCGCAGCTTTGTTTGCTATCTGCACTTGCGTCTATACCTCTAACTGCATTATTTTTCCTGCGAACCGTAATGAGTTCCCAACTGCCGGTGATCGCATGGCTTGTATGCCCTAACTAAATCCAGCTGGATCTTACGGAACGCTCGAGAAGGATGGCCAAGGAACTACTGGTATATGATCTCGTGTATCTAGTAGCACAGTAAACATGCAGCCAATGCCACAACATTCAGCCAACCACTGTATGAAATTACGAGCAAAATACTTACCCGAGGGAATTCCTCTTCTTCCTGTAAGTCTCCCTAATATTCTTTTAGTCTCCGCACCGAGCAGAGCCAATAGGAATCTCCATAGAACGTGCATGCCAGAACAATTTAATTCTCCTTCAATGGAAACAGGGAAGTGAATCCTGCGGCATACATTGTGGTTCTGGTTCTTCCATCTCGCCTCTCGCCTCCACGGCCGGCATATTGCGAGCTGTATCACAACGCCCATATATCATTTCCTGCTTGCGCATGGGCGTTGCCCACCGTATGTATGTACTCTACATCGACAATCTCTCACAGTGGCAGCGCGAGTGGCTGTTATGACAGCAGATTACGCCGCGTCTTGTTCCAGGGGTGGTATGGGAGCGGTATCTTCGAATGAATGGTTTTAACATATGCCTTGTTCTCCGCAGGAATTTGCCGATGTAATCTATAAGGATTAATAACGTGGATAGAGACTGCACACGCCAATCTTCAGCATAGTTCCAACCCTTCTTCAGGGACTTTATTCGCGAACTCTCCTGCGGCCTTTCTTTGACCTCCTCAACGCCTCCTCTGCAACCCAGCCTAACACCACCGTATTCTTAGCCTTGTAGAATGAGTCATAAGCACGCCGCAAGCCCTTCTGCATCGCCTCCTCCCAATCCACCACCGCCCCGCATCTCAGTAACAGCTTTACTGTCTTCTCATCACCCGTCACAACAGCCAAACACAATGCTGTATCTGTGCATCCCGTCGTGATTTCATCCACTTCCCACACCCCCGTCGCTAGCATTTCTTTGACAAGATCCGAATTCCCGTTGAATGAAGCCCACTGCAGTGCTGTCGCTGAGTAATGTCGGGGGATTGTGAAGCGGAGAGACTTGTCTGTGAGAAGGCGACGGTGCAGGGGAACCTGTAAGGTCGCGTAAAGTTGACGGGATGTGAGGGCGAAACGCTGGAGGGAGCACGTTGGTAGGTAGTCGGCGATACTGAGGAGGATCTCAGGCGGAAGGAGAGGGAGGAGGCAGTGGTTGTGCGGCGACTTTTGGGGGATGGGCATGGTGGATGGGACTAAAGTGAGGAAAGGCTAGGCTGAGCTGCATGGAATTGACGATCTGTATTGACTTTGACGATCTGTGTAACGAAGTGTAGCACGTGACTAGACAACCCCGCGTGATATTCGATGTCCAGAATTCTGAACTCACACAGCTCTTTGGATTTGTGTGTCCGAGTTAAGCGGGCTGGAGAGTTCTGCTTAGTTGGTGTAGTGAACGAATGTCGGCAACAGAATTTGACGAAGAGTTTTACGTTTCCAGGGTAGCAGACACCTACGCGGACGTATGCCATGACCACCAGTGGCCGAATGCAAAATGATTACAACAACCAAAGCGAACGTCAATGCTCATAATTTGCATATGCCCGTTAGGGCTACAATTTGGTGCACTACACAAAGATGCAAACCGATAAGGATTCTCCACTGAGGGATCTCGATACATAAATTGAGGTATAAAACGTATGTGTTAACTATAGAAAGTACGTAAAATAGTCACCCGAATGAACTTGTCGACGTCCCCATATGCATTTTCTGACCTTCACTCCAGCTCCCGTACAGAAACCCACAGAAATATCCACCCAATTCAACACATCCACCAGTTCCGGCTAAACAGGATACCTTGAAAACAAAGGAACGAAATTTGAGCAAAAAGTAATGAATATGAACACATATCCAATCCCGAAATTGCAGCTGCCGGAGGTGTTGTTCGGATCAGAAGTGGTTGGTAGGTACACTGATGCCCAGCTTGGAAGCGGCCATGGTGACGGAGGACATCACTCCTGACGAGAAACTCTTTCCGGGTTTGGGGATGTAACGCCTTTCATAGGCGGTTTGAAGTAAATCGTGAACGAGCCGTACTTCATCGATATATTTGTGAGCCAATTTTCCGCCTTTCTTCTCTTCCTTGGGAATCTTGGCTTTGGTCTTTCTTTCCCTCCTATCTTCCTCGACACTATGAATATAGTCGTACACGCACTCTCTACTAACGATATAGCACTGAGGTGGTTCGCCATCTTCGGGCTTCCACAAACCAGACCCCAGAAGATTGGACCGAAGGTTGGCCCGGGTCAATTTAACGTACATATCTTGAGCTTCCACATATTCGCAGCTATCATCGTCCATCGAATTAAGGATTTGTTGGCTGGCCTTCGAGCGGACAATCAGAGCCGGGATTTTGAATCTACGACAGTTTTCCAGTATGTCGGCGTCGATTTGAGAGAATCGCTGAGACAACTGTTAGCGATCTATCAGCAACAAAAGGCGTGGTGATCACGTACGAGATCATAAACCAAAACTATAAAATCGAAAATGAACAGTCCCTGTTCATTAAAGTACTGCCAGGCAGGAATCTTGAGAGTGCCTGCACCGGGAATGTCGCACCAGACAAAGCGTGGATAGGGTAGTTCCGTGCGTGGGTCCGCATATCTCGTTACCTCAAGTGTTGTCTCGACGTTACCGACATCTGCAGCACCTAGATCACTCTTTTTAAGACCACGGAAAGAATTGATTAAGGACGATTTGCCGCTCCCGCTAGAACCACAGACTGCAAAATGCAACCGTTCGGGATCGTACTGAACTTTGGCTTTCGCGGCAGCCACTTCTTCCTTTGTGGGCCACACTACTGGCCGAATTCCCTTTGAGAGTTTCTCTTCAGACTCCTCAAGACGGTGTTCGAATTCGATTCTCTCTTCCTCCGCTTGGCGCCGTTGCTCCTCAGCTTCCCTTCTGGACCATTCCTCTCGAAGTTTGGCTTCTGCAACCTCCTCCTCTCGGCGTTTGGCTTCAATAGCCTGCTCCTCCAACTGGCGCTGGAAGGCAGCCCTCTCTTCGTCTGACTGGCGTTGTCGTTCTTGCATATCCTTTCTGAATTGCTCCTCCCTCTTCCTCGCTTCTATAGCTTCCGTTTCTCGGCGCCTCGCATCATTCGCTTGCTCCTCGAGATTCTTCAAAGTTGCCAACATTCTAGCTTCTTGCACTGCCTTCCGTCTCGCTTCTTCTTCTTCTTCTTTTCTCCTTCGTGTTTCTTCTTCCTCTCTCCTTCGCTTTGCTTCTGCCTCCTCCTTCCGACGTTTTTTCTCCTCCCTCTGATGTCTCACCTTTTCTTCTTCATCTCTCTTTCGTCTGCCTTCATCTTCCTTCTGTCGCCTCTCTTCATCCTGCTTCCGCCTCTCTTTGTCCTCTTTCCGCCTCGCTTCCACCTCTCGGTTTAATCTCTCCACCTCTTTCCGCTTCTCTTCGTCCTCTTTCCGTCTCGCTTCCACCTCTCGGTGTAATCTCTCCACCTCTTTCCGCTTCTCTTCGTCCTCTTTCCGTCTCGCTTCCACCTCTCGGTGTAATCTCTCCACCTCTTTCCGCTTCTTTTCGTCCTCTTTCCGCCTCGCTTCCACCTCTCGGTTTAGTCTCTCCACCTCTTTCCGCTTCTCGTCCTCTTTCCGCCTCGCTTCTACCTCCCGGTTTAATCTCTCCACCTCTTTCCGCTTCTCTTCATCCTCTTTCCGCTTCGCTTCCACCTCTCGGTTTAGTCTTTCTATCTCGTTCAACCTCGCCTCCGCCTCTCGGTTTAATCTCTCTTGTTCTCTCAAGCGGAGTTGGACCTCTTGGAGTGTATTTAGCCTCTCTTGTTCTTCCAAGCGGCGTTGAATCTCTTGAAGTGTTTGGTTTTCGTGGTCGGGAGGTTCACAAGGGCCACCGGTCATTTTGTGTGCTAGGTGGTTGTACTTCTAAATGCTGTATCGTTGAAGACCAGGGCGTGAGACGTGAGAGACGATGCGCTCCGGTGATGATAGCTCTATTTCTGCAGCTAAACAAAACGTCAGCGTTCCATTACCAATGTGAACCACGTGGAGTTATGATACAGTTCTTACATTGGAAAGAGAGTGAGGATTGCGGTGATGTCTTCAGAACCTGTAGAAACTGATGGAATGGTGTCCGGAAGATGGTGGCCGTGGAAATTAGAAATTGAAGGGAACGGGGCACAAATATACAGCACCGATAGCTCGAATTACGAAAACGGCCGCTCAACCCTGCTTGATTTTGAGTCATTCTGCGGGGTTTTCTGAATAGCCCATAAGACCTGCAGACGCCTGTTTGCTGCCTGAAAAGTTATTGTCTGAACACACATGTCAAACAGCCGTGGTTTAAATTTGCATTGTGTATCGATTTTTCGGGTGATTGGGGCTCGGACAACCAATAAAAGACTTTGCAAGGCCCTTGGAGACTCGGTGCCGTCTTTGCGCATGCATGGTATGATTGGGCGAATTTGGAATGTGGGTGGTACCTTTCCTGATACAGACACCGGGGAATGCACAAAACACCTGGAACGCCACCGGTTGCTAACCCCAGCATCAAGCGCGCAGATGCGATTGTGTGACCGGCGACGAATAATTTGCTAGAATGAACCTCGTTACTCAAAAAAAGAAATGTTGGCTTTAAAACGCTGCGCAAGGCAACAGTCCACACTGCCGCTACGAATTAAGCCAAAGTTCGTTATTTTGTATGAACCGAATAAATGATTGAAGCAACGTTGGGGTCGCTCGATGCAGACTAGTGTCCCTAACCCGGCAGTGTTCCGAATACTGTGATGGATGCTGTGTTTTTCACTTCCAGCTCACCCTGAACGTGATTTGTGTTGATCTGTGCTGCTCCACTGAATGTACCAAACGGTTTGAACGAAATTTAACACACTAACCCCGCCTCGCAAAACTCAAACCCCACGAATGCCAAGTTAAAGAAAACTGCCTAGCGGAAAACAAAAAAGTGCAGTTCATATCCCCTAAGCCAAAGAAATCATTTCTCACTGCATGCACAGCAAAAAGTGCCATGGATTGCAGTATATCTGTTGCTTTCGCCTCGCTGATTGCAGCGACAACGTACCGAGAAGAATAATCATCAACACTACGATCATCAGCAGTCCTAAACGATATATTATACATCGTGGATTGGCAGTGCGATTTTGTGGAAGATGCTGATTGGGTTTGTCGGTTCCTAGTGGGTGATTATACTTACCATAATCCCAGCTAAGGTAGTGAGTGGTAGCTGATATAAGTTTAGCGAAGATAGAACCAGCGGAGCAAATATCATGTGTTTGCGTACCTTGGGATCGTATTATGCCATGATGGGAATCCAAACCCCGATTTGTGCTTGATTATTGCGAAACTGGTATTGGGAGGGGCGGGACTTGGTTGACAGTGGTCAAAGTCGAATGAAGAAGTGAAGGTCTCCGGCCCACGGCGGTCGGAGGACTAGAGTGCTTATCGCTGTCGGGGTGGTCGTTTGCCATTGTCACTGCGGTATTAGTTCTTTACATATTGTAGATACTGCAACGCCAGGAAATCAGGCTAGTACTTAATACTCAAACACAGTCGGAATATTACTTATTACTAGCAGGAAGTTTCGTAGTATACAACATAGACATCAAAAGCTTTATAAGTGCTCTGTATCAGACATACTTAGACGCGAGTAAGAAAGTTAATAACTATCAAGAATTACTTTCTATTGTAGGATACTTTTAACTAGGATCTTGTTCTCAAATTTGGTATCGCACTTCATTGGGAAGTTCGGGCTGCGACTGATTATGGTGGCGTTCTCTGGATTGACCTGACTGGCTAGAATTTGGTTATTGGAATATCAGATGTACAATGGCATAGAATGATAGTATTGAAACACGTACATGTCAATAACGTATTACTATGCGATGCATGAAGCGTCCAATACAGTACGTCGTTTAGAGTTGACAAAAAGTATTGCTTTCCATATTCCATAGCTGGTGGCTGCGTGCTTGCGGCATGTGCGTGGATTGTAAAGTCTTTGCCAGCAACTTGGCTGTGACGAAAGGTTCCTTTCGACGCATTTCCCATTGAGGGTATTGAAGCGTCAAGACGCAAACAAATCTCCTCGCCTTCTTTCGTCAATGACTCCACATTTACTCACCGAAACGGGGATATGTACGTTCAGAATAAATCATACTTTTATTTATGGTCCATCACTCCCGTCATTATTTCTTCGGCGATCGTGAGCTGCATGATATTTCTTGTTAGGCCACCTTATTCTCCTTCATTTGCAAACACTATAGGATATTATCGAGACCGGGTAGTTCAACTAGTAACTCTAGCTGATGTGCAGACACAAGCCAGTAATTTCAGACCCCCGAACAGTGTGCCTATCCCCCCGCACGAGTTCTTTCCCATCTACCAGTGTGCAAGTTGTGCGGGGGCGATTGCCGCTCCCACGGTTCCCCACTTCCGGCACTTTCTTTGTGTTTACCCAGTGATAAGAAATTGTTTTACCCACTGATGAAAATACGTTGGCAGTCAGCATGGGTGTTTGCATCTATGAGAGATATATGTCAGGGTCCTGATCAGAAACACATTAGATCCAAGATTTTGCTCTCAGAGTAATAGGGTCTCTGGAAAACGATTTGTCGGCTGAGATGCTGTGGTCGGGCGGCCTAGAAATCATACGACCTGCTGCAACTTGTTGCGCTGTAAAGTCTTCTAGGGGGTTTAATCCATCCAGCTCTCGTTCTCGCTTTTATCTTCAATTATCCCTCTGCCCAGAGTCAGCGCGGCGGGTGTATTAACGAAAGTATATGCCATCAAGATGACGTATCGCAGATATCATCTGTCAGATCAGTCGTGTATCTCAAAAAGAATAGTAGTCAGCTCCTTAAGCTGTATTTTCGTCAATCATCGGAACCACACCGCTAACGTCTACAGGCTGCCACGAGGACGCACGTATGATAGCCCATACGTAGCTCAGCTAATTCGTCGCGCATTTAGCAAATGCCTTATCTCGTATAGTAGTCGACTGCGCAACTTGAAGTTGCAACAGCTGGAGAGTATTATCTACAAAGATCTATGTTGGTAAGCAATAACATTGTAGCACCGACCATTGGGCCTCTAGCTTAGCGGCATACAGAGTACACACGTATTCGGCCTACGATCGTAACCATGTTTAGGGGATTTACAAAGGTCGTCATTACAGTGAGCTACTAGCATAGCAGGTTGTTAGTATTAGTCACAGGATGACGCGAGACGAAACTTGAGAAAATCATGACACATACCGTATTTTTGGCCAGCTTATCTCGTAGCTTCGGCACTTGGTCACTGGTGAGTCTCGTCGGGTAATCTTGTCAACAAATGATATGCGGGGGGGGGGATGTTAATTGCATAGATCTTGAGATCGCATCTCATAGTGACAACGATCTGCTCATATCTATGCCATGTGTACAAGTTCTGGTGGGGATCTAGTATTGTGGGCAATAGCGGGCATGCTTGAACTATGATGTACAAGCAGAAAGAGCGAGATAGAAATACCCCATCTATCAGTTGGGAGTATCGGTTGAGGTTATCGGCTGGGGAGTTGTCTAATCAGGTTGAGTAGATCGATGCTTCATCAACCATCACTCGTGAAGTTGTTGTTTAATCATACTGTATTCACTCTAACTAGAGTATGACAGGACCTTAATAACCCCCTCCGCCTCCGGGCGAGCCGGCTAGATGGCGGAGCTCCCCCCCCGCTACCCTTCGTCCCCGCTATCACTCGTGAAGTTGGTCGCTTTCATTGTTGAAAGTGTATACTGATTGCTCTATCTCGTAGAGGGCCAAAGACCGTATATGTACAATCTACCATATGCGTACGCGTATGCACTATCTGACATGAGACGCATCACCCTGGTCCTGATGCATATCCTCATACAGTCACCATCTTCATACAAGTCTTCA
>Ga0307514_10002856_pt1 | contig 17271 bp, 12 predicted proteins | sample 16_EM_MG_FD_203088 | JGI IMG/M metagenome (GOLD analysis project Ga0307514, IMG submission 203088) | Populus trichocarpa ectomycorrhiza microbial communities from riparian zone in the Pacific Northwest, United States - 16_EM | ecosystem: Host-associated > Plants > Roots > Unclassified | place...
CCCAGCCTTATCCACCTGCCTCAAAGCAAACATGGCATCCTCCCCCATAGGCCCATCTTGCTCTAGACCAATTTCCGTAGGGGCCATCATGTGGAGCTGCATCCTAACAATCTCTTTCTGTTTCATTTCGTTCAATTTCCGCTTACTTCGTTTCTTAGCTTGAAGCTCTCGCTCTCGCATTACCTCGAGTTCATGTGCGATTCGCTCATCCTCATCCATGTCGTTAATTTCTGTGACTTCAGTTGCCCCTTCCTGCTCCTCTGTCTCCTTCCTAGGGCCAAATCCAAATTTTTCACGCACGGAGAGGCGCCATTTGAGGAGGAGACGGAAGTCACGTTTTCCTAATACTTTCAAATCATCACAACAGGCTCTGATTTCTTTTGTTGTTTCCGGTAGTTTATCAATTGCTGCCATAGCCACATCTCCATTTCCAGACTGTCTGAAGTGGAATTTACTGATACTACCCAGTAGAGTAATTGGGTCTGTGTTCTCGATGAATTCCGTGACAGGTATCTCCCTGAATTGCAGGTAGTCCCCTTCCTCGTAACCATCTCGCTTCCGCTTCTTCTTCTCGGGATTGTAGACCTTCGCCTCATTGTTGGGGGTTGGGTCTGGGAGTTCTTCAAAAACAGTCCTAGGGTCCAGGAACTTCGGATCAACCTTTGCTGGTGCCTTGTACCCACGGCAAACGACGAAAATTTCCGCAGAGACATTTCGAGATGAAGGTGGCTTGGTTGCTTCGACTTTCGTAAAGAGTTGATTGAAAACCCACATGAGGGAGTTGAAGTCCCTAGATCTGAAGACCTTCGTCACGAAGGTTCCTCCCTCGCCCAAGAACTCTGTTGCTAGCTTCAATGACTGTAATGCTAACTCAGCCTGGTTGAATGAATCCTGCACCCATGCAGTACCAACGTTCGGCGCACCATCATGCAATACTGTATCTGCTTTCCAGTTCTTCAAGTGACTCCTCAAGGTTGCCCTACATTTCTCAGTAGTAATGTCACTCTGGAATGTGATGACCTTCGGTATCGGTTTAATTGGCGCAAGATCCACGCCTACTATAAGGGAGCTGGAGGGCATGACCTCGGCCGCAACTTGACACCATGATCCGGGAGCGGCGCAAAGGTCGATGAGAACTTTGGATTTCTCGAGGAAACAATATTTGCGGTTGAGCTGAATTAACTTGAAGGCGGCGCGAGCTCTGTAACCCTTTTGTTTGGCGAGTTTGTACCTATCAAGGACAATCTGTCAACGCTGTAGCTGCAGTGGTGGAAGGTTTCAAGGCTACCATTTGTCGAGACGACCCTTCCCATGCTGCAAGAGAGTTCCAAATTAGTAGATTGTCAGATACGGGTAGGTCAGCGGAGCAAAAATACCTTCTTCTGAATAGCCATTGTGGTGCTGCTATGCTATGAAACAGTTGTAAACCAAAAAGTGAAGTAGTGTGCGCCAAGATTTTGCGCCAAGTGAGGCCGAAAAGTTGGCGAGTGCAAAGTTATTTCAAAAAAACAGAGCAGTTGTCGAGCATTCAAACAGGATGGCTCCTCAGAATCAGCAAAATGGAGCTGTGAAGCGCAAACGACCAACAGATGCCCCAGCTGCTGGGAAGAAAGAGAAACTGGCGGACAGAGCAAACAAGAAGGTGAAAACTTCTAGATATGACAAACCTGCCCCTGCGAAGAAACCGTCGAATACCCCTCCAGTGGCACCTCTTACCGTCTCCAAGCTGAAGGGGCCTGGGAAGGAGGAAGCAGCATTCCCTAGAGGCGGTGGGTCAGTCTTGACACCATTGGAGTACAAGGAGGTCACAAATCTGGCGGTGAAGGATGTTCTATTTGAGACCAGAACTGGTAGCTCTTTTAAGAGTGGGGAGCGGGGCTCTGAAGGCGACGTGGATATGGGCGGCGAAGGAAGGAAGCCCAAGCATAAGAAGCGGATAATAGAGTATGCGAAGAAGGACAAGAAGAAAGAGGATACCAAGAAAGAGGAGGATACAGGACCAAAGGTTGAAGGGCTTTCATTCAAGGTTCGAGACACCCAATCCATACGGTAGAGACATTTGCTCATATTGTAATAGCGGATTGTTCCTGGAACCATCGTCTTAGGTTGCATTTCAAAAATCAACTCTACAGACATCACAGTTTCCCTGCCAAATAACTTGATCGGATACGTTCCCATCACATCTATATCAGAAAATCTCACCAAGAGGATTGAATCTCTCCTAGAGGACGATGAAATTAAAAATGAAGCCGATGAGGAAGGAAAGGATGACAAGGCTTACGATGATCTCACCAATCTCGACAAGTACTTCCGGGTTGGGCAATACATTCGTGCCTGCGTCATATCTATTGGAGAGGACATTCCGGAGAAGTCAGTCAAGAACGGAACCAGCTCTGCAGAGCATATAAAGCACAAGAAGCGGGTTGAATTGAGTCTGCAACCTTCTTTAGCAAACGCCGGTGTCACAGTAAAGGAACTTGCTGCTGGTAGTGCTATCCAAGCATCCGTCACAAGTGTGGAAGACCATGGCTGTATCATGGATTTAGGGCTTGAGGATAAATCAATAACTGGGTTTATTTCTTCGAAGGAGTTGGGTGGCCAGTGGACGCTCAGCAATGTACAGAAGGGCCAGGTTATTCTCTGTACTATTACCGGAATGGCCTCGAATGGGAAGGTCGTCAGCCTATCTGGAGAGATTGGCAAGCCTATAAGGGCCAAAAAGGGCAAGGGAGACAACTGGAAGGGAGGGCTATGGCTCGCTGAGGCACCTACGATTGATGCTTTTACTCCTGGTACTGGAGTTGAGGTACTGGTTACTGACGTGAGGAATTGGGGCATACGGGGGAAGATTATGGGAATGCTCGATGTTGTCGTAGACTACTTCCATGGTCACGGGTGGGGTGAGAAGAATCTGGAGGAGAGAGTCAAGATTGGAGAAAAGATTCAGGCTCGTGTGCTTTTCACCAACCCGAACTCTGATCCGAAGAAACTTAATCTCTCCATTCTCCCTCATATTCTCTCTCTCAGCTCACCTTTGGAAAAGTCTAAGGACCCTACCACAGCTCTTACTATCGCTACCATTCTTGATAATGCAAAAGTCACAAAGGTAGACCCCAAGCTTGGGCTGTTCATTGATGTGGGAATTGCTGGTGTGCCTGGTTTCGTTCACATTTCCCGGATAGCAGACAAGAAGATCGATGAGCTACTGGAAACTGTTGGATGCTACAAGGTAGGCTCAGTCCACCGTGCTAGGGTTATTGGGTACAATGCCATGGACGGCCTCTTCATCTGTTCCATGGAGCAGAAAATCCTTGACCAGAAATATCTCTACGTAGAAGATGTCAAGGTTGGAGAAATTGTTAAGGGAACTATTCAAAAGCTTCTTCCTAGTGGCTCTCTAATCGTCGAATTAAGTGATGGGATCACTGCTACTGTCGATGAGAATCACCTCAGTGATGTCAAGCTGAAGAGCCCTGAGAAGAGGTTCCGCGAGGGAATGGCTGTCACCGGTAGGATCCTTATGAATAACCCTGCGAGGAATCAACTTCGAATGACCATCAAGAAGACTCTGGTCAACTCTGATGCTCCAATTATCACTTCTTATGAGAGTGCTACCCCCGGAATGGTGACCCCTGGTACCTTAATTAAGATTTTACCCTCAGGCGCCATTGTCAAGTTCTACTCCGACGTAACTGCGTTCCTGTCTGTGGGCGAAATGAGCGAGGCATACATCCAGGACCCAAGGGAGCATTTCCGAGTTGGACAATCTGTCATTGTCAATGTTCTCTCTGTCGACGCTGAGAATGAGCGAATCCGAGTCTCGTGTAAGGATCCCAAGGCATTTGGGGAAGTCCAGCAAAAGGCTCTTGCAGGCCTCCAGATTGGTCAAGTTGTCTCTGGGGTAGTCACTGAGAAGTCCGCTGTGGATCTTGTTTTGGCTCTGCGGGGCGTGGGTGATGGCTTGAAGGGAACTGTTTTGCTCACACATTTGGTTGATGGATCCAAGCAGAAGGCTAGCCAGGCATTTAAGAATATCCGTGTTGGTCAGACCTTGAAGGATATCTTGGTGATAGCCAAGCTGGAGGCCAAGCGGCTGGTTATGCTCAGTTTGAAACCTAGCCTCGTGGGTGCAGCGAAGAAAGGGAAATTGGTCAGGGGCGTAGAGGACGTGAAGGAAGGTGATGTCTTAAGTGGATATATTACCAATATCACACTCCACAATGCTCTTGTTACATTTCCCGGTGGTGGCTCTGGCGCTATCTCCAAATCAGACATGCCTCTAGAGAATGTCTCCTCTCTAGACTTTGGGCTGGTACGAAACCAATCCATCACCGCCACTGTCTGCCGCATTGATCGTAGTAAAGGCCACTTCTACCTTACCCTCAACAAGTACGAAGGCCCCCAAGCAGTAGAAAAATCACACAAGGGGGGCAAAACCATGATGGACCTTGAAGAGAAGGCAAAGGCAACTGCAATTGAAAAACCCCTGGACGGCAGCTTAAAATCCATGGCTGACATCGCTCCAGGCAAAGTCACCAAGGCAAAGGTGGTATCCATTAAGGAAACACAACTCAACGTGCAAATCGCAGAGAATATTCAAGGCCGGATAGATATCACCCAGGTGTTCGACTCCTGGTCCGACATCAAAAACAAGAAGAACCCCCTGCAGCAATTTAGGAAGGGCCAGATTCTTGATGTCAAGATCACCGGTATCCACGATGCCAGGAATCACCGATTCTTGCCTATTACCCATAAGCAGACCAACACAAGGACTGTATTTGAGTTATCAGCCAGGGGGGGGGACTTGAAGGAAGGCAGTGAGATTCTCATCCTCGATAAAATTGAAGTGGGATCCTCCTGGGTTGCATTTGTGAATAACCATGGGGAGGACTGTGTCTGGGTTAACATATCTCCCAGTGTCCGAGGCAGGATCAAGATCCTCGAGTTGTCCGACGATGTTGGGCCGTTAAAGGACCTGGACAAGAGCTTCCCTATTGGATGTGCAGTCAAGTGTCATGTTACCCATGTGGACGTTGTAAAGAACAACCTTGATCTCTCTGCTAGGGCTACTAATTTAGATAAGACCATCACATACGACTCCTTAAAAAAGGGCCAGATTCTCCCAGCTAGAGTCACGAAGGTCACAGATAAACAAGTCATGGTCCAATTGAGCGAGCATGTGTCGGGGCCAATTGGCCTGACGGATTTAGCTGATGACTACTCCCTCGCCCAGCCCTCGAAGTACACCAAGAACGAGATCCTCCGGGTCTGCGCTGTTGATGTGGATAAAATAAATAAGCGTATTGCACTCTCTACGAGGCCTTCTAGGGTTCTTAGCTCCACTTCCAAAATCAAGGATCCCGAGATCCTTACCCTTGCTGATGTCACCTTGGGTGATGTTCGGAGGGGATTCGTCAAGTATATTTCCGACAAGGGTGTCTTTGTCCATTTGGGTGGAATTGTGACTGCCTTTGTAAAGGTTTCTGATATCTCGGACTTCTTCATCAAGGAATGGAAAACTGCTGTCAAGGTCGGTCAGCTTGTCAGGGGGAAAATCACGCACATGGAGCAAGCTGTTGGACAGATACGGATGAGTCTTAAGCCCTCCGTCGTTGATGGGAAGGTCCAGCCTCAGATTCAATGGAGTGAGCTGTTTGCTGGGCAAGTTGTTAAAGGAACTATCCGCTCTACTACAGAGTATGGTGTATTCGTGGTAGTGAATGGAAGTGCGAATGTCAGTGGATTGTGCCACAAGAGTGAGATTTCGGATAAAAAGGTTCAGGATGTCCGGAAGCTATATTCTCTCGGAGACGCGGTTAAGGCGAAAGTTCTTTCTATTGACCTTGAGAAGAGGAAGATCTCCTTTGGGCTTAAGGCTAGTTACTTTGATGGTGAGGGGGATGATGAGGGGGATGATGAGATGCCAGATAGCGAGGACGATGAGAGCGATGGTGGAGTTGATCTCGCCACCGCAATCGACTTCAACTCGGATGAAGATGAGGTGGGCCAGGGCGAGGACGCAGAAATGTCTGATGCCCCACCACTCGCCACCACATACAAAGCCCCAGCCCTGGTCACCTCAGGCTTTGACTGGACCGGATCAATCCTCGACTCTGCCCCTACAATTAAAGCCGAGCATGCAGATTCCGACTCCGACACCTCCCCCACTGACGGCAAAAAGAAGAAGAAACCCATGGCTGCCAAGATCAAGCACGACATGACTGGTGACCTGGATACCCGCTCTCCTGAGTCTGCCTCAGACTTTGAACGCCTCCTCATGGGTAATCCCCAGAGTGGAGAGCTGTGGGTGAGATACATGGCCTTTCAGCTGAAACTTTCAGAGGTTGAGAAAGCAAGGGAGATTGCGGAGCGGGCGCTGCAGACGATTAGTCCTATGACGAAAGAGGGGTTGGAGGAGAAGAAAATTATTTGGACCGCGATGCTTAATACTGAGCTTGAATACGGCACAGATGATTCCCTTGATGAGGTATTCAAGCGTGCATGTGTGTATAATGATTCGCTGGATATACATGAGGGGTTATGTAATATCTACATCCAAGCTGGCAAGCATGAGGTAACTTCCCTCCCAATCCAGTTACCCTGAACATCGAAAAGCTTCGGGCTAATATCTCCCATAGAAAGCGGATTCATTATACCAAGCTGCCCTCAAAAAATATGGCTCCACAACCCCCTCTCTCTGGACCACATACGCAACCTATCTCTTCTCTCCACCCATCTCCTCCCCCGACCGTGCCCGTGCGCTCCTTCCGCGCGCACTCCAAATCCTCCCTAAAACCCCTGAATCAACCCACCGAAACCTCATCTCCAAATTTGCTCAACTAGAGTTCACCCGGGGTGATCCTGAGCGTGGGCGAACGATTTTCGAGAACCTAACAAGTACGTATAAGGGGAAGAGTGATTTGCTGATGGTGTGGGTTGATATGGAGATGAAGCTTGCAAAGGGGAATGGTGAGGTATCAGGGGTGAGAGGATTGTTGGAGAGGAAATTACGTGTATCTAAGGGTGGGGGCGAAGGGAAGGCGGAGGTGAAGCCGAAGGTGGCGAAGACGTTGTTTAAGAAGTGGCTGGAGTGGGAGGAGAAGAATGGGGATAAGACGGGGGTGAAGAACGTACAGAGGTTGGCTGGGGAGTGGGCGGAGGAGGCGAAGAAGGAGAAGGTGGATAATGGTATGATGAAAATGATTTAGAGGGGTTTAGAACTATGTTCGATGAATGGGGTAGGGTGTGGGTTTTTTTTTCTTGATATATGCACATTTACTACTATGTGTTAGTTCTATTTCCGGCGTTCTTTGTACCTTATATGAACAAAAAAAGTGTTATCCCATGATTTTGGCTGTTTTCTTCCTGGAGAGTATGAATATACAAAGTAACCGGACAGTGGTGCTCCTGAGACAGTGAATTTGTGTACAGTACAGACTAGTACTGTATGTGGCATTGTAGCTGTAGGGCTGTTGAAGATTCGAACTCTAATAGGAGTGGAGCCCGCTCCCCAACCAGCACCTATTCTGGCCTCTCGTAGATCAACATCAGCAGACTCATGTGTGCCCTGGCACTAGAGCAAAACTGGGTGGGACTTGACAAAGATGCACAGCTTAAAACTTAAACCTCTCCACTCTGAATTAATTTACACACTGGAGAACTTTGCAAGCGCTCCATAAGTTATTGCCATTGGCTCCTCATACGCAAGTAGGTATGCAGACATAGGCCCTTGGCATATTCGCAGGCTTAATGTATAGACTCAAAAGAAAAAGAACAAAAAGTACGATTGCTGCTGCCTGTGCTTACTTACCCTGAATGATATTAACCGTGTGCTGCATACGGAGTAGGTACCCTACTGTATCTTGATCTTTCCCTTTTTGTACTAGCAACATTACTACTTGTGGGCAGATGGCTTATTCCTAGTATGCAATGCAATCTGGCAGCCTTAGCATCACCACATCCAGGGCGGCCATTCAGGGTAAGTACGGAGTACAGGCACTGATATACTGCCATGCCCTAGGTCTGCATGCGATGCATACCTATACCGGGGCTTATGGATCAAACTCGCATTTATACAGCTACAATGTTTCGTACCCTGTATAAGGGTGCAGCAAATATTTTCTCTTTACCCATTTTTTTGTCTATACGCCTTTTCCCCGAAGGGAGCCTTAGGCTATGAGGCGCTCTCTTTTATCCATTTTTTTTTTTTTGGAGTCTATACGTCTTTTCCACGAAGGGAGCCTTAGGCTATGAGACGGCCCCGTTCCCGCCTCTTTGAAGGTTTTGGGTTTTTCGCACGGAACACGATCTGTGTGTGCGCCTACTGCGCCTGCCTAACTACTACCTACACTATCTTTTATCCATACTCCGTACAAAATCCTCAAATATGCAGCGTTTGTGCCTCTTTATGCAGGCGGGCGGTACGAAGCTTTTTGCCGCCTAACTGTATATGGAATTAAGATATGTATATTATCTTGTTCTGGGCGGAGCTACCCGAAACTATATTACCAAGTAATTAAGACATACAGTACAATATATATGTATCAAGGAGCATGGCCGGAGTGAACAAAGCCAATGCTGGTGTGTGCAGCGGCAGAGTCAATTATAAGAGTGTGCTTGCAACGTATAAATATTAATGCTAAGTTGGGATATTAGTTTTGTATTTAAAATCCAGGGTAATCAGTAACTCAAACTGGATATACAATACAATTTATTCTACCAGAGCACCACTGAGGACTCTACCCTCCCCAATCTAAAGCTGCAGCCAACCTTTCAAGTACAAATATTATAACAACCCTGCCCGCCTGCTCCCTCGCCCCACCACCCCACGTCTACTGACTAGCATGCCCACTAACAATCCCCCCCAGTACCTCCATCAACTTCCCCACCTTATAGTACACCCCCTTCTTCCCGGCCAAACTCTGTCCCTCCGCCTTAACTGCCTTAATCCCCCACCTCCCCAATTCCTCCACATCCACCCTCGGCGTGCCCTTCCCTTCCAAATACACTACATGGGTAACATATTTGACATACTCCCCTGGCGGGATAAAAATACTTCCTTGGGGAATTTGAGTCGCTGAATGTGGTACGCCTGAGGGCGAAAGTGTTCCCTTGAGTCTTGATCTAGATTGTGAGTCTATACATGCTCGGGCAATCGCGCGGACGAAGTCTGATGCGGAGAAGTCGAGTTGAGGGTTTCCTGTTACTGGGCCGGTTTCCCGATCGAGGGAGCCATTGAGGATGAGGATTTTGAAGGGGATATGTGGTGAGGATAGGGCATGGCCGATACCACGGAGGATTAAGCATGGAGTGATACTGGTGCTCGTTAGCTCTCACACTCTCCCCTCGGAGCTCTGAGATGCACGCTCAGGGTAACACATTAGTAGGCACCTACCTCGTATACAAACTCCCAATACTGAAAACCACGACCCCCGCCTCTCCCAATGCCGCCACGACCTTCGGATTCGCCGGCGGTCGGATCTCCTGCCCATATGGATTAATATACCATACCCTTTCAATCCTACTCCCCAGCTCCGGCTCATTATCCTTCTCAAAGATTATATTCCGACTTTTCAAGCTCGGGTGACTCCCTGGTAAGTTCGCATCCTCTACTCCATCACCCTCTTCCTCATCATCACTCTCCTCACTTCCTGTCCCAACACCTTGACCCAGGACAGGCGTCTGCCAGCTATGCACTGGATGTAACCTCAACTGATGGACTGTAAAGCCAAATGGCGTTATGGGAGTTGCAGCACCACTCGGGGCCGTACTGTAGATATTCTCACTGCTCGGTAACAACCCCGCCGCCTTCAAATCACTTGGGTGGCTAATCTGATTTTGCCCCACAATAACAGTTCCATCTGCCAGCCCCGCTGCAATATGATGCGCAAACATCGAATTAATCGCTGGTACGACCTGCACATTCTCTGGCACACCCGTAATACTCCGAAACAAATAAATCGCCGACTCAAACGACCCAAAAAAAAGTCTCGCGCTCGTAAGAAAAAGGTTCCCGATTGAGGCGGAGTGAAAGTTGAATGTACTTGTAGGGGGCCTTGCACGTTTGAGCATCTCTGAATGGAGGTGGACGAGGAAGGAGCGGAGGAGCTCGCGCCTGTCGGAGGGCACTTTCTTCCATCTGAGATGCGTCCCTTCGACGATTGAGAGCCATTCTTCTTTGGCGAAGTCCTCATCGGCGGGGAGGCGGTAGTTGAGGAGCTGCTTGATGGCGGTTTTGATGGAGTCTTCTTCAGAAGTGCCGGTGGGCTCAGGAACGAGCCGGATTAAACGACCTATATGCCCCCAGGGTCACTGTCAGTAACTATGCTCCTTTCTCACGAATCCTTCCTCCCATCTTATCAACTCATTTGTATATAACTCTCCCAGGTATAGATATGGTATACTCGTATCCAGCATCCTGTCAATAGTGGGTATATCCTCCCCCTTCCCACCAATACCATAAGCATAGGGGTCACCTACTCCTTACATCACCAATCCCGGGCCCCCCAAACACCCTCAATATCTCACTCGTACTCCCACCATTATCCGAAATCCCAATAACATAGGTCAATTTCTGTAGCTCTATCCCCCCCACTCCCCCACCCGAGTTCAACAACCCGTTGAATACATCCACAATGTTATTCTAATGATTGGTCAGTTCTAGCTTCTCTCAGGGTGGGACGAACACATGATTTGACAGACATAGATGTGGAATCCATGCATGCATGATTGGAACTGGAATGGAGACTTACAGCAGCTGAGCCACCACTAAATACCACAAGCCTATTCCTCTTGGTATCAGTTACCACAGGGCCTGACATCTCGATCGATCCCCCGTTGCACGATCTTCCTTCCTTAGTTCCAAGCTTCCTGTCCCGATAGACACCGCACTGTACTCTAGATCCAACTTGAATCCGGGCCACATACCTCCCGAATCAACCACTAACACGACTCTCAAGAACTGGTAGCCAACAGAATGGTCACGGCCCGGTTGGCTCAAGCTTACACAGCCCGAGCACCAACCAAACCAATAGATAACGAAAAATCCCTCTAGATGTAATACTAAGTCCCTCACGTAAAGCAAGTAGTTAGTTCGGTAAAGCAAGGATTACCGCATCCAAAGTAAAGTACCTCTAAAGTGCTACTTCGCAGATACATGAAAATATCTCATGCCCTGTTTATATTGTATCTGGCTCCTCTAGCCAGTGGCATCTCTCTCATCTCTGTGTAAAGGGTTCTATCTAGCACAAGACATGTACCAATCGTAGCATAATAAATTTCATGAATCCTGAACTGGTACATTAATCCCAGATCTGGAAGCAATTGAAATGTACTCCAATAAATATGAAGGATTGCGGCAAGGCGTTGCACAGGCTTTACACACTTGTATGCCTCACACATTTCTGACAACGTAGAATTCAGTGACTCGACAGCAAATTTTAGATCATTATCTTATACCCTTTTGGCATAAGGCTTGTGAGTAGGGCATACTTAAAGGTTATGCTCTTGTGAGATTAATCAGCTGGATTCCTTTCTTGCCAACCAGACCATTTGAGCCTTTTCAGACTAATCTATATAGAACTTACCTATGTTAGGCACGCCAAGGCGCTAGTCTCTTTCCTGTTGAAAAGCCACAGCGTCATGACCGCTCTTGCAAACCTTTGCTCTCAGCCACATCCAGCACAATTATGTATGCGAGCTCACTCTATATAGGAACCTCGCTCACTCTCTACTCTACGGACAAGCTGTACGAACGAGCTTTTTTTTTTTTTTAAAGGAGTCATTAATTGTGTACGAACGAGCTTGCCTCTGACTCTACTCTCAAATACACGAGCGTATACATTCTGTCTGAACATATACCTATTGGGTGAAGTGATTCAGTGGTGAAGAGGTCTTGGCAATATTTTGTCCACCTATCTAAGACCCCAAAACCGCCTCATATATATATATGTACCTACAGCCTTAGACCAAAAAAAAAAAAAAAAACACTCCAAAACGTGGGGACACCCCCCAACGGTAGGAAAACACCCTATTTTAAGGACCTTGCCTGATTAAAGATCTACAATACGTCTACCAATCTTGGGCTACAAAACCACAACGAACTGTGGCCGAGGCTACAGTAAGAAGATTGCTTCTTCAAAGGGTCACTCGCAGGTTTTCCAAGGACACCTAAGACACTTTGAAAGCACCTGATTGCACAGTTCTGGAAACTCGTGATTGGTCGTTGCTACATGTCAGAAGCAAAATTGCAAATGTACATAAACAAAAGTAAAAAAATCAAAGGAGGGTAAACAGTCAGTTGAATCCAGAGAACCATGGATGCAGGGGGTCCAAGTCCAGTCCAGTCCAACCCAGTCAGGTGCGGCCCAATATCAACTTCTCAAAAGTCAAAGTATACCTTTAGTAGATCAGTATGGACAATAATAGCTATCAATCCAATCCAATATGTCCAACTCTCTTTTTCTCCCTGACACAGTCCAACCCAACCAGACCAATATACCCCCACGATCATCCATCCAATTATCCAAATTCCACCTCTTCTGTAATGAATAATAAGTTGCGCTATACAATTCCCAGAATAAGGGAATAAAAAGCACACATCCGAATTAAGAAAACACCAAGCATCTGATGCGAGTTTCATTAACGCATCCTTGCACCACAACTCACAACAAGTAACAAAAAATCAATGAGAAACGAGGATTTGGATGTTTGGATAACATAGTCAAAACACCGAGTAAAAGTCAAAGTAGGAACTAGTGAACATATGGTGACAAGGCAAAGGAGATACATAAACCAATGACTGCTAAGAATGGAGTAAACGCCCCCCAAAACTGAAAACTGATTTTCTTTGTGGATTGAGTTTATCGTTGAAGTTGTAGGAGCTCCTTTGACCGCCTTGCCAAAGCAACCACCTCGCCTTCGCCGTCATCACCCTCATCATCAGATTCGACATTCTTCTCGGCAATGTTGTCGATCATATTGACAATCTCGGTTGACTCAGAAATCAGTTTATTAAGCTGCTGTTCGTTGGCCTCGAGGAGCTGTAATAGGGTCCAGATTGCAATGTGCTGGAATGTTGCGTCACCACTGGCAAGGAACCTCTTCAAGTATCCATGGATCCCTCCTTCTGGCTCCAACCAGCATTGAAGGAACATGGAGTAGTCTCCAACCTTGGAGGACAGGTTACCGAGAGCTGCAGCGCTGTTCCCCTGCACTTCAATGCTCTCAGAGGCAGTCAATGGAATAAGCACGTCGAAGACCCCCAAGCCGAGTAAATGTGACTTGAGCTCATCACTCAATGCCAAAACTGCAATAGCCGCTGTCATCTCGGACTGCACACTCAATGGCACATCCAAAACCAATTGCTTGCACTTCTGCACCGCACCTGCCTCCAACACCAGTTGCTTATTCCTATCAGAGCTGGCAGCCAAGTTTCGGAGAGTTGAGATGGCATGGCACTGAATTTCCTCGTTGTCTGTAGATCCGAGTAAGTCCACGAGAGGCCGCAAGAAACCGGCTTCGATTATTGGAGACTCATTGTGAGGATGAATTGAGATATTCCTAATGCACGCAACTGCGGAGAGTATAAGGGGGAGGAATGATGATGACAACAATCGGAGGAGTGGACTGAGCCCCTTGGCCTTCACAATTTCGAGTTGATATTTTTCATCAGAGGCAAGATTTCGGAGAGCCAGGGCGGCCTGGCACTGAACCTTGGGGCTGGAAGAGTCCATGAGATGCACCAAGGAGTACACTAGCTTTGGCTCAGTTTGGGCAAGCTTCTGACGATTGGCTTGGTCGACAGCAATATTGCTCAAGGCAGTTGTGCAGTAGTACTGCACGTCAACATCATGAGAGGACAGTAGAGCTACCAAAACGGGAATAGCACCGGCATTTACCAATTGTTGTCGGTTGTCATCTGAAGATCCTGGGTTAGCCAACATATGTGAAACAAATGTGGATGTTTGGAATTACCTGAGTGTGTCATGTTCAGCAACGCCCCTGTGGCGTTCCTCTGAACTCGCATGTCCTTCGATTTAGCCAATCTGGTCAATGGTCCTAATGCTCCAGATCTTGCAATCTTTGCCTTGTTCTCCTCATGTGTAGCAAGATTTGTAATACATCCAACGGCGTTGCACTGAACTTCGACATTGGGAGACATCATTTGTCGTATTAATGGGGCTAAACCACCCAATAGCACGATTGATACCTTGTTATCAGCTATCGTAGAATCAATGTCAGCCTCAGTTCTAGATTGGATTTTCAGAGCATGGGGAGCCCACTGTTGACAGCCAGGTTGCCCAGAGCGGCACTAGCAGCGCGTTGCACTTCGATGTCAGGGTTCTGAAGGAGGAATAAAATTGGTTCAAGAGTGTCCCGATCAACTTCTCGCACATCTGTTGTTTGTTAGCATGGCATCTTCTTCAAAGCCGCAGTGGGAAAGTTTACCTCGTTCTGTGATTTCCGCAAATGTCAGGGCGGCACTTCGCTGAAGGTCCACATTCTCCGAGTAGACTAATGTGCTCAAAGCGCGAAGAGGTTCTCCCTGAAAGAAATCTACCTCACTCCGCTAGAAGATGCATGAATTCGTCAGTAACAACCTCCGTGGATAGGCCGTCGGATAAACGTACGTTCTCGAGATACTGCAATAGGTCCGATACGGCTTCTCTCTCGCTATCGGCCAAAACTGGCTCATACAATCCGCCTTGATGGTGGCCTGACATGATGCAAATCAGTGACATGAACATTTCGCCGAATAATGAGAGGAAATACCTCTGCAGCAAGAGGAGCATGCGTTGCCCATTTTCCTTGACTGTTGTGGAAGCCCAATGTGTCAGGAGGGGAGCACAGAAATACTAAGCTTTTTTGGCGAGCAAAAAACGCACTGCAAAGGATCAAAGGATTCAAAGGCCTGTAGGTGAAAAGGTGAGACGAGTTCAAGTTGCTATCGGTCCTGCCCAAAGTGAGCGATGATGTTGCGGGTAGTGTTGAGTGGGAAACAGCCGGCGGGGATAGATAAACTTCTTGGTATGTGATATAGTTGTAATACGGTCTGGGACCACGAGTCTGAGTTGTTTGGGGTGGAGAAAACGCCAGGCTCGGATTGTTTCGAGATATTGCTAAGTATATAGGCTGGTGGTGCCAGCGAGGAGGAAAGAGCAAGTTAAAAAAAAATCGATGTTCAGGATTGCGAGGGCAGGGGTGGAAGGAGTGGAGGGAGGAGGTGGTGTTGTTTTGTGCTCACGACTCACGGTCGTGGGTCAAGAGCAATGTGAAGCGAATACAATAAGACACCTCTAGCGCACGCTCCAGGGTGGGGATGCTGCCTTAGTCTGGTTGATGCTGTGTGGCCGGCTAAGCCAATTGTCCACAACTGAGCTGTCCTGCAGTTGATCGATACCGGTACAGCTCATACTCTGGGGGGATGGTATGGGTCGGCTGGGGCGTGGGGATGCTCACTGCACACAGGGGCTCTCGCACACTGTGCTCTCCCCATCGACGCGGTGCTCTCTGTATCTGGCTTTACTCTTCTTTGGGGGTCACCTTTTGCCTTTGTCACTTTTACTAGTAGTTAAGCACTGCAGGACGCACAGGCTCTCACCACCTCAACGTGGCACGCTCTGTCTGCAAAGTTCAGATTGGTTGGCATGCCCAGACTCCCCAATCTGTGGCTTTGCCTCAACCTGTTATATCCCCCGCAACCGATCCTGCGCTACGAGTGCACCTGTCTCTGAGTACTCCCGTCCGAGATGTGGGATGAGATCACCCAGCTTCCCCATCCCGCATCCCCCCTCTGGCACCCAGGGCCGACAGGATCGGTTACCCGTCAGCGATGTCAATATATCAAGCCCCCAGTATTCAGAGTATTTGCGATGCATCTTTATATCGACATCCCCCGGCTCGATGAGCTTGAGCGTCAGACTAAGTGAGCCCTGCCAGTTTAAGAGTTGCAACCCGGACCGGCAATGGCAATGGGCAAGCCCGCTTGCCCTAGATGCCGCCGCGGCGTCTCGCTCCCGGCGCATTGGATCCCTCTAGCAAGCAATCCCCTTGCCACAGGCAAGCGGGGATTAAGATGAGGAAGAGGAGTATGTGGGGGCACTTGGGTGGGGGTTTGATTTCCCGTTGTATTACTTGAGTTCGATGGGCGTCACGTGCAAGGCCTCCTGGATGCTGATCGGTTTTGAATAGTCTTGATTTGCAGCAAGACTGTATGATACGAGGTTGGTAAATTTTGACTGCTATTGTTAAAAATTATAACTTATAACCAGGAAACGTCAAATGGGAGAGAGATCCTTATTAGACGCCAACAAAGTCACACTCAAACTCTTCTCACACAAAGACAAGTTACAGAATGGATCTTTATATATCAGACCCAGCCCTCTTTCTACTAGGTAGTGCCGTAGTCTAGTTAGCCAGCCAGATAGTCACCGAGACTAGTGACGTCTCATCATATTGTTGCCCAACGACTGCTCTTCATAGCCTAAGGCTGAAATTCCCCCCCCAAAATGTTGGTTGCCTCACGAGTATCTCCAGATGCCCGCCAGAGTATCAAAATAAGGACCACACCAAATCGACACATGTACTAAGCAATGGTTGTCGCCACGTGCCCGGTGATACAATCTTGTACCAAGCCCTGGGACTGGCCCGTGTGGAAGAGAGAGGCCACCTGGGACACCCAGGAGCTGCAGTTCATCGCCATTTTAACGCGCGTAGGTAGATAAGAGACTGGGACCGAGAACACGCCATACTCTAGATAGGGTGAATGCGATTAATGATTCTTTAAAAAAAATAAAAAAAAAAAGATGGACATGCAGATGATTAACGTGTACGGAGTATTATTGAGTTCTATCTATGTTACTGTAACCTAGTCTCATGCCAAGACCTATCCCAAAGCTCGATAAATCAGCGAAAGGGTCGATTAGAGGCTGGCAACTGTAATCCCTCTTTAATTTTTTTTTTTTTTTTAGAGTTCTCGTACAGTACCCAGACTCTCTGCGCTGCCAAGACAATTAAATAAAATTGTGCGACTAAGGCAGAACATAGACTAGGCTATGAGGCGGAGGTGTTGTATGTTTTTTTTATTTTGAGTCTATACGCCTTTCCCCCGAAGGGAGCCTTAGGCTATGAGGCAGGTGTTGTACATTAGGGGTTGTCAGTTAATAATGCAAAAAATATATAGTACAATAAATAGCGGGCTTGGCTACGCCACCACCTTGCTGAAGAGAGTTAGCGCGCAATTAATAACTGACAACCCCATTCCGTTGGAAT
>Ga0307514_10002857_pt1 | contig 17271 bp, 19 predicted proteins | sample 16_EM_MG_FD_203088 | JGI IMG/M metagenome (GOLD analysis project Ga0307514, IMG submission 203088) | Populus trichocarpa ectomycorrhiza microbial communities from riparian zone in the Pacific Northwest, United States - 16_EM | ecosystem: Host-associated > Plants > Roots > Unclassified | place...
AAAAAAAAAAAAAAAAAAAAGAGTTACCCTGAACTCCCACCCCTCGTTTAGATCGAAGCCCTGTACTCCGACTCCGACTCCGACTCCGACGGTGGCGACCACGGCAACTCTATTCCTGCGATTTCAAAGGCCTCGCCACACCCGCCCCCTCCAGAGGGGTTTACAGAGTCCCGCCAGGATTTTAATGCAATTATGGATGACTTTTTGGAGAATTATAGCGTGGGGGGGAAGTATAGGCAGAGGGTGAAACGGGGGAAACAGCAAACGGGGCTGGAGCAGCTGGATGAGATTAGGAGGGGGCTGGGGGAGGCGAGGATTAGTGGGAAGATGAGATGAGTGGATGTATGTGGAGGAGAGAGGGGTGATGTTTTTTTTTGTTTTTTTTTTGCATGTGGAGTTTTGGTTGGGAAAAGTATGGACTGGCTCTTTATTTAGTCGTGTTTTGAATAAGAATCACATCTACCTACCAAGTACCTAGCACTGTTTTTTATTACTTCAAGTCCAATAAAGAGTCCCTATAATTTACCTATCAATATCCTACCTCCTCCAGCAGAAAAGTATAAAAGCCATTACACCACACCCCACACTCCACACTCCACACTCCACTCCACACCTTTTCCCTCCTTCCCACGTTCTACCCGAAAAAAATAATAGTATATACAGGCAATATCTCTCTTTCTCTTGTTGAAAAATAATTGATACATGAACTGAATGAAAACCAAGTGAACAAGCACAAAAAAGCCCAAACCTCAACAGAGACTTATTTTTCTTCAGTGATCATAAGAGACATGGACATAGTTGGACATGACCGATCAGGGACCCAAACAGAAGCCGTACAAAGCAAGAGCAACTGAACGTCTAATCGACGAAACAAAAACATTCTGAAAATGCAAGACGAACCACAACACAAAAAAAAAAGAAATATTACCCACAATATAAAAAAGACAAAAGTATTAGACCTGCCCGAAGCGATCGGTATGTATATTACAAGTAAAAAGAAGAGCAGGCGAGTTATGATGAATGGCCAGATACTCAAGGTGCGGTAGTAAGCTCACGCCTCGCCCATATCCCCCACCATCTGCAACTTCTCTTTCGTTGTCTTCTTCTTATTACTCCTGCCCTTCCCAGCCCCCTTAGGCCCTGGCTTCTTCTTCCCATCCGCCGGAGTCGCGGCTCCATTTGCCGGAGTAGCAGTCTCACTTTCGAATTTGCCCTCGCCTATAGCATATATATCTTAGTAAGTGACTTAACAGCCCAAAACTGGCGGGGAATTGCGCAATACCTTCATGGTACATATTCTCCAACAGATTAGCTGCATCTGCATTACCAGCCTCCTTAGCAGCAGCCGCCGCTGCAGCGGAAGCTTTCTTTGTCTGTTTCTTTGCACCACGGGCGGCTTTTGCTTCCTCCTTTGCCTTTTCTGCGGCCGTAAGCTGGGCCATTTGTTCATCATCGAACTACACACGGAATATTAGCCACCCATTACCACCTCACGGCAAGAGAATCGAATAATAACTTACCAACCAAGCAGCCACATCCCGATTCCCGCCACCTTTACTAAAGTTGACCGGTTTCTCATGCAGATCTGTTCCAGTACCCGACATCACCACTTTCTGCACATCCTGCTTCTGCAACGCCCTCTGCCTGATCCTCTCCTCAATGGTCCCCCGTGTCAACAACCTATAAACCCTGACCTGCTTCGTCTGTCCCAAACGATGCGCACGGTCCTCAGCTTGTTGATCAACCGTAGGGTTCCAATCCGAATCGTAAAAGATGACACAGTCCGCGGCAGTAAGATTGAGGCCCAACCCACCAGCGCGCGTACTGAGGAGGAACAGAAAGATCTCAGGCCGAGTTTGGAAGTCATTGACCATATCGCGGCGGTCTTCGACTTTAGAGGAGCCGTCAAGACGGAGGTATTTATAGTTGCGGTAGGAGAGATATTCTTCTGCAAGATCCATCATTCGTGTCATTTGGAAATAGAGTAGCACGCGATGTCCACCAGCTTTGAGCTCAACAAGTAACTTATCCAGCGCAGCAAGCTTCCCGGAGTCACTGACGAATCGTCGCATTAGAGGAACTTGGATCGCGGCGTAACTTGACGCCTTCAAAAATGGTTCAGGTAAAGCCTTGGTCAATGCATTTGAAGGAACCTCAAACTTATTCTCGATAATTGCCTCCTCTTCTCCCTTGGTAGGCCCGAATAGAACTCTTCGAACCTTGGGGTTAAATAACAGGTGGTCTTGCTCATTGACAACCCCTGGATCGGAGCAGTTGAACTCAATGGGAGGTGCAAACACAGCAGGATATGCTAGGGGCTCCATGGCCTGGAGGTATTCATCCTTGAGAATGTGTGTAGAAATGCTGGTCAGCTCAGTAAGGTGCTTCTCTTCAGACATATCACTGAGCGACTGCTTATTGAGCAGTTTCGACACTAGAAGCATCGTGTGGGGGGGGACAAACTTCTCATCGTCGTAAAACGCGGAGAACCGTCCCAACTCTCGTGATTCCGTGGCCATCGTAACCGCCCTGTCAAATATGCCTAAGTGGAACGTCTTTGCAGCTTCCCGAGGCGATGTGTCCGCGAATCGTAACCACGAGAAGGACGAATCCCTAGCCGAATACATGGACTTGTGAATGTAATCCTCCGTCCAGATATTCATCAAGTTATCCAAATGCCTCCTCCTGAACCCCGTCTGCGACTTATACCCGGGAACATCCAACCTCTCCTCCCTCGCAACGAGTCTTGGCACCTTGTACTGGATGAAGTTCCGGCTCGTGTAGTAAAGGTTGACATTCTGTCCCTCTCTCATAAAGCTCACCGTATCCGCAAAAGTAGCAAACGACAACGGTGACCTAGTCTCAGCTCTCTCGAATAGATCTGGATGGTTACAGACCTTCCTGAACTGCATAACTAGATTCATCAACGTTTGCGTCCCCTCATCGCCCCCACTAGAAGCCTTCTCAATGACATCCAAGAAGCTGATCTTGTCCCGCAAGCTCTTGTACAGTGCTCGCTGGCGGTAGGTAAGGTTACAGTAGATATCCAGCTCAATCTTGTCTCCCAACTCCTTCTGTACATGTTTCTTGATACGCCGGAGCATAAAAGGTTTCAAGATCATGTGCAGACGACGTAGCTGCGCCTCGTTGAGTTGAGTATTGCTTTGAGCATGGCTCTCAATGTCCTTAGAGAACCACTCGCTAAACTCATCGTGAGAGTCAAAAAGACTAGGCATAATGAAATGGAGCAATGCCCAAAGCTCCTGCATAGAATTCTGGATTGGTGTACCAGTAAGGAGCAGCCTGTTCCTACAGTGGAAAGCCAATAGTGCCTTCCATCTCGAACTTGTCGAACTCTTGATTGCCTGTGCCTCATCTAAAATCATGTACTGCCACTTCATCTTCTGGAAGTATTGCGCATCACCGACGACGAGTTGATATGAGGTAATTAAGACATGGAAAGGGGCATCCCTTCCATAGGTTACATGCCTACGGTCCCAAAACTTCCTCAAAACCTTCCTGTCCTTGGCACTACCCCAGTATGGCAGAGCCTTAAGCTGTGGCACAAAACGCGTAATTTCCTGTTGCCAGTTGTGTAGTGTTGAAGCAGGCGCAATGACCAAGAAAGGGCCCCAAATATTGTGTACCTCTGCAAGGTATGCCATCACCGATATCGACTGGACCGTCTTTCCAAGACCCATCTCGTCTGCCAAAATACCGTTGATGCCCTGCTCATACAAATTACACAACCAATTGAGACCTTTCAGCTGGTAGTCTTTGAGCTGTACTGTAAGCATTTTCGGTTGCTGAATCTCAATATCACCCAAACTGGTTGGATTCTGAAAATTCATTTCACCCTCATCTAGATTGAGGCTCGACAATTCTGTTGTCTGTGCTCCACCATTGAAAGCCCTAGCACGATCCTGAGCCTCCTGGATGGCATTCTGCGCATTTTTCATTGCCAATTCCCTGAGTGCCGCTTCGTCCTCATTGTCAAAGTCCAAGTCCTCAAATCTCGTGGTCATAGGTCCTGCCAGACGCTTATCATCCAAATCTCCGTACTTCGACTGCTGAGCTGGGGCACTCTCGGTGGTTGGTCCAGATACATCATCAGTAGATCTCTCAATCTCATCCGTTTTAATCTTCCGGCCAATGAAATGCGAGTACAACTCTGTTTGTGAGATCAAGAATTCCAACTTCCTGGCTTGTCTCTTAGTTTCACGCATTTCCTCCTCCTTCTTGGCCCGATCCAGGGCTTCCTTCTCTGCCCGGCGACGCAAATCCCTTTCTTCCCTCTCGTTTCGCTTCCAGAAGGACATCATCTCCCTCATACAGCGCTTCGCCCTAGCCTGAGTATCCTTGACGTTCTTGTTGGTGCGTTGTTGCCATCGTCGAGCTTCTTTGGACGCCAGCTGCGCCGTTTTCCGAAGGTTGGATTGCTTCGTTGACAAGGACGCCTGCTGTATCCTGTACACCTTGGGAATCTCCTTCTTGGCAATATCCTTCCAGATCTGGTCGTACATTTGGTTGTATCCCTTGGAGCTATGTGGTGCGATTTCCTTGGACTCCTCCATGGCTCTAAGCTCTTCATCCTCCCTCATCGCCTTTACATCTATCATCTCCAGATCCCTTAGCTCCCTCTCTTTTGCCAGTTCCTTTGGCTCTTTCCCTTCCCTTGGCTGTCGGACCTTCTTCTGGTTGATAGTCTTCCGCTTCTTGCTTTTAGGCTCTTCCTCGATAACGCTGTCCGAGTCAATGCCTTCAATCCCCATTTTCAACTCGCGCTCTACAGTAAATCTCTTTACTGTTTCCAACTTCTCGGTTCTTTCTACTTTTTCTTTCTCGGCAAGCTCGGAAGCCAGCTTGGCCTGTGCCTCTGCCTTGGCCTTCTGTTCAATTGCAGCCTTCTCCCGTCGGCGTTTCCGCTGCATATCCTTCTTACGTTCTTTCTCATCCTCCTCCTCTTTCTTCATCACCTCTGCCATGGCGTCAGCATAAAGGGCAGTTTTCGCACGCTCTCTCGCTGCCTTTCCAAGAGCATCTAGCTGTTCATGTAGCTTTGTTTGTAGAAGTACCCGTCGTCGCTGTCATTGAGGTCAGCACCAAACACCCTCACACTCCATGTAGCAGTGATTCTACCTTTCGCTTCTCAGTTTCACTGGCAGCAATATCTGCCGTTCGCTTGAGTCGTTTCGCCAAATAGGCCTGCTTCTCCACCTGGTACACATCATCATCCACATCCGTGTCAGATTTATCTGCATCTTCCGTGACTTTCATAGAGTCGTGATATTTAAAATCCTTGAATGATGAACTAGACTTCTTGCCAAAACTGCTCCCAGCTCCGCCACTAAACGTCGTGTCTATGCTTCCTCGAAGGTCTATCTCGTTTGTCCGGACAGGTGGTTGGGTCGGGATGGAAGGCCGCCGTAAGCTAGCCTTCGTAGAATGGTTCTCTGCTTGTAATAGCTCGGAATGTTGGTGCTGGTCAATGGGCGGTCGCTTCGTCGTAGGTATCTTCAACTTGGGGGCTTTTGATTCACTGGTAGGCTCATCGGACGAAGTAAGGAGTGATGAAATGGACATCGCAGCCTCGCGGCGAGGAGTAGGTGCAGTGCCCTTCTATAAGTAGTTAATTAGAACAAACCCAGTTCAAGTAGGTGATTCGATTAATTGAGCACATACGTAGATTGAGCTCGGCGATACTGGCTCGTGATAAGTCGGTTTTGAATCCATGACTGCCCTTGATTCCAGACGCCCTGGAATGCCAGTGGAGGAAACGGGTGAGTGGATGGAAAAGCTAGATCTCGATCCGGTGGGCTCGACACCTCTACTCGGTAATGAACTCTCGCGGTAGCCGTATGGTTGCTGCTATCGTCAGCACAAAAAATCCTAAAACGCCCCAAAATAAGGATAATAATTCTGGCCACCTTACCACTGGAGAATGTTGTGACTGTGAAGACTGCCGTGAATATCCTGGATAACCACCCCAATTCGTGCTCGGCTCTGAGCGCTCCGCCTGGGTGGGATCATAAAATGTGCCGGTGGAACTAGTGCTTGGGGGAGGCAATCGTGTCGAGGCAGAGGGGTGATTGTTGGCGTTATATGCTACTGGCGAGTGGGTGTGTACTGGCGTAGTTGGATCGTATTGGTTTGGGCGTGGGTGCTGGCCATCTGATGAATAGGAAGCCCGATAATGTAATGTTGTCGGGGAGCGTCTTGCATCGTATGGGGAACGCTGGTTTCCCGACATCGCTGCTTGCAGTACGGGCGAGGCCCTCGTCTCAGACGAAGCTCCGTCCACTTCTTTTTTTTTTTTTTTCTTATCCTTCTTTCACCTCCTGCTTCCTATATATTCTTCTGCTCTTCCGGCAGACACAGCCGGCCAACGCAGAAACACAGGCACCGATTTGTTTGCTTTGAATTAAAGGAAGTGAGAGGATGACAGGCGGCGATAGGGTTGGGCACGCAAGTCAGCGAGTCTAAGGCTTGGTTGACGCCTGGCAGAAGGGTTTACTCATTCAGGGCGAAGTGAGCTGGTGCGTAGAGTGAGCGAGCTGTCGACCAGCCAGACTGGGGCGGCTGTTTTCGACTCTCAACGAGAGGTAATAGCAGCAGAGCACGCACACGAGCAAAAGTTTTGCCCGCGACGGATTTTTTTGAGTGGCCAGCCCTGATGCTAGAAAAAATCTGGCGATTGGCGTGGGGCAGTAGAGCGAGGATAGTCTATAGTCACAGAGCTTTACTTTCTAGTAGCAGGCTGGCGGCCCCGTAGCTTGCTGTGTGCGTGATTGAGAGCGAGCCACGGATGCGAAACGTGACGGCACAGCGTGGTGAGAGCTGCTGTATATCGCAGAGGGAAGTGGAAATGCAGACTGGACGGATTGGGGAGAGGATTTGGGGGGGGGGGGGGTTTGGAGTGAAGATGATTTGATTATCAGAGTTGGTCTAGCAGCAGCGAGGACATGAAACCTGACGGGCTGGAAAGGGATGGAAATAAAGACGACTGGCCGCGAGTGGAGAGAAAGGCTGCTCCATTTTCCGCCTCCAAGGTTTTTTCGGGGTGCTGTGTGTCCCCCAGAGGAAAGGGTTACTACGGGCGTTGCTGCTAAGTAACAGGACGTCTTTTTTCGCGGACGTTTGGGTTTGGGTGTTGATGAGCGAGGATGTTGCAGTGGTGCAGCCGGGGGGACTGGCAGGGAAGGCCACACAGCAACGAGACATGACCGCCCATTGGGCACTGTACTGGTACTGCACTCTGTAGTCTCCACACACGGAAGAGGCAGCTAACAACGTTCTCGCCCTCATCTGGTCTTTCTACTTCCCCCGTCCCTTTTTTTCACTGTCCACCGACTTCGTATCCCGTGTTGGAACAGCAGAGGCCGGAAGCGCGGGCGTTGGGTCTCCGACGCCCCGCAAATTCTGCTACTTCGCGAGGATGGTGTACGGTAGTGTGGTCACTACTATCAATTGTACTTATCCGAGATGCTACACACTCTCGGTACTTTTTGCTACAGTCTACAGTTCTCAGCAATGCCGCCTCTTTAGCATCTGTGAACCCCTCAAGCCTGGAGTGATATTGAGCGGGTCTCCTTGTTCATGGTCTTTGAAGTCTAGAGTAGCTCTACACCCGGCAGGCCAAATTTAACAACACCAATTACCGAAGCTATCTGGTCACGATTAATTATGGTCTGTTGTCCAGATCACCTCTATCTTATTTGTGGTGAGAGATTTCGAGAATCCCGCAAAAAGAAAACACCAGCATAAACCATCTTGAAAATGTTTTCCACTTGTGCGTGGCCGACACCAGTGTGTCGCATGCCAGGCGCGCTTCCCACCCCCCAAACCGCAGTTCTCCTCGCTTCTTTAGGGCATCTCGCGCTGGCCTGGGAAAGGACCGACTAAAACATAACATGCGAAAGCATTGATGCGCCACATTTGGATGGTGATCCCTGAGAATGTCTCCAGAATTTACTGGGTTTGAAGTGCTAAGCAGTCAGGGAATCTATCGCAAAAGAAAAAACCTTACCACCATCCGGCATGAGCCAACTTATTGAAACCAGTACATAGCAGCAGCTACTTCCACGCTTCTATATCTCGCTAAGTAGACAAAATATCGCCGAGACTACAAAATACCTATCCCGAGCAAGGGGAGCCCACACTACCTAGCACCCTGGGAGCAGTCCAAGCCTTTTCCATCTGGTAGCTTCCGCAGAGCCTCTCTGCAAGCGTGCCCGACAGTGTGGTTTTCCGATGCAGGGTTGACATGGTCCCCATGAGCTGACTAAACAAAGAAATGTCATGTGATACATATTCAAATCTCTGGCTCCATATACATATATTCGACGTGAACCTCAATGTAGCCGTCCATCATCCTGCTCACTTGTCAGTCATTTCACACTTCAAAGGATATTGATGTAATTACTTCAAGAATTCATCCCTGTATCTATGGGGCTGTGTAGTGATGGTCTGTTCTGGTAGGGCTGTACTGGCGGCCCGAATGATCTTCGCATGTAACTGCTTCACATTCCAAAGGAAGTCCACGATGCGCATCTTGTAAACCCACTTCCTATCCCCACTCCTCACTCCCGTGAGAAAGGATTCAGGTTGTGGAACTTTCCCAAATATATCCACAGGATAACGACCAAGTAGCAGAGAGTAGTCGATGATCCCCTTCTGCATTAGAAACTCTGTATCCCGCTCGAGTAAGGACCTAATAACATTAGCCCAACACTGAATCCAGTACTACTGAAAGCTATTACGCTTGAAAGAGTGAGAAAGCTTACATCAAGCCAGCCCTTTGTTCCCGAGTCAGTATAATTTGCTCGCTCATCTCGTCTGCCATGCCACTCTTTGCAGCGTCGGATTTAATTGAGTCAGGCACAAGATCGCGGGTAGGTTCAAAGAAGTTTGGTGGCTTCAGATCCCACTTCTTGCACCCACGCTCTTTATCCAATCCGGTAAGAGCGTTTCTCATAATGATGAAATGGGATGGGCTAACCCCTAGATAACCACCAAGCCGATGGTCAAAGGAGTATAGTACATCAGTAATCTCCGATAGGAGGGTGTCTCTGTTATGCCAGACGTAGTCTGCTAGAGGGTTCAGGAGTCCCTTGTACAGAAAAATGTACTAAATGTGGTATTAGATGTAGGCTTGTGAATAAAAAGATGTCCATATGATTGCTGACCTCAAATCGACGCCCAATGCTTTTTACAATATAATCCTTGTTTTGTGTGAAGAAGAAAACACTACCGCTGAATCCTAGGCCTGACACCAGTTTCAACGGCTTTGTAAATTGCTCTTGGTAGTATTCTTCATCTATGTGATAGACCTCCGTTCGGAGTTGACGGAGCAGTAAAGGAGCCGCTCGGTGGTAATAACAGAAATCTAGGGGAACTGTTAGAATAATGTAAACGCTTGGAGGAAACGAGGGGTTCATACAAAGGGAGAAAAACACATCCCAATGGAATGTCCGTACAACTGGAGGAGCTTTCCAGACAGGATGGAGCGCTTCGTCTGTTTCTTCTGCTTCTTGTTCCACGGACTTCCTGTACGTCTTCAAGATACAGTGTTCGAGTGCTTTCGTCTTATAGTCTTTAGACATACATGGGGGTACTAATTTGGCGAAAAAGGATTTGTTTGTAACCTTGTATGTTCCTGTACTAGAAGCGTTGACTGTTAGCAGCCGACTTTTTTTCAAATATCAGTGCAAAATACCTGCTATAGCCTCTTGACACACTCATTGTGTAAGCCGTGCAGTGGACGGATTTGGAGCTGGTTCACACGTAGTCGTAAAGAAGGTTAGCGTTTGATATAGAGCTTTCGCTCCTGATTCTTCGATTTTGACATCAGAGAGCCAGATGTACATCGTGAAGGTCATGCACCTGATAATCATTGCCAGGCTAGATAATTATTTAGGTAGTTAGGTATGGCAGCAGCTCGTCTCATGTCGTCAGTGACGTCAGGTCCCGGCACACACCTCCGCACCAGGGTATCTGTAGTCACCAACAACAAACACGGAGCATTTCCTTGGCACCCTCAACACCCTTTGACACCACCGACTCCATCTCCGTTTCTTCGTAGCCAGGTCGCAGCTCCAAGGCCCCATCTGAACTCCAACAACAAACCATGGTACCAGGATCATCTTGTCCTATAATTGCCCTCAATCACGACAGCTCATCGCGGCTCATAGAATTTCTCGTCATCATTTACACCCCTCCCCTGGGGGATGAGTCGGCAATCCCCAAAAGCACTGCGAACGTTACGGTCATAGCATGATTGGGTCCAGTGTCGGTTGGCTATACAGGCGGAGATGTTTGGTAGCAATGTTTCTTCCGATACCACTGATACCCACCTTATCTATTTCTGCTACTTGTTTTCGCTGGCGGGAAATGTGGGAGGTCGGGGATGCAGAGATGATTTTTGTTTTTGGAAGTGTTGGGCAGCCAGGCGTGGTACGAAGCCCGCAAAGAATTCACAGGCGACAACCCCTGCTCCCAGGCAGTTGAGCAAAATTAAGTTTTCTTCGGCCGCCTTAATTCATCATCCAGGTTAGACAGCTGGTCGTATCATAAGGGGGGAGGCTCAAATTGGCCATCTCAATCACTTCAATCAGTTACGATCGTACAGAAGGGGTGGATTTCCCCCCTTCATACGGTCATGCTGCATGTGTCTGCCAGCGTGTTGTAGGTGTCCTGGTCGTGGGTGCCTTGATTGGTGTTGGAAAAGCGTGGATGGTATCCTCAGGTTGGGCCGGGACACATGTTTACATAGTACTTATGATTCACGCTCATCATCTTGTAGAATATTGTAGACGACTAGGCTCTAGGCTCGGAGGCCCACTTGCCATCCTTTCCATCAGATTCCGCTTTCAGTGTGAGTTGCCAGCTTGTTACCGGACTGTCAAAGGAAACTATATCGCTCGGTAGGACTTAGCACTACTGATTTGTGATCTTCATCTATCTCCCCTCTCCTCTACAACTTTCACGCATAGAACGTCACGCTGCCAGACTCGACAAAGCACAATAACACGACGAGCTCGAGACGTGCGACAAGGCATCCAACGGCCATGTCTGACAGTGAATCCCCTCTGAGTTCTGCACCAGATACGGAGGATGAAATAATACCCCCATCGCTAGCCAAGGGCCGCAAGTCACTAAGCGTTGCGAACTCACTGACCCCTCCTCCTGTTGGCAAGAAACCACGAAAGAAAGAATCCCCACATGTTCCTACCTTCGCGGATATTCCAGAGATAGCCGTGAGCCGACTAATCCCATTGGCAATTTCTTCCGTTTGCTGTGACGCGTTTTACTGACGTGTTGGACAGTTCATCATAGCCTTCCAGAGCCGCTTCAACTCTGCATTCAAAGGCGTGCCCAACCTAGGTCCTCAAGATCTCGAAGCAGGGGTCATCAATAAGTCGCCATCCGAGCAAGTAGAGCAATTGCTGTGCCGACTCTTGAGCTTGATTCTCAATCGAAAGAAAAACGTTGAGTGAGTGGGCTTGTTGCCTGGGCACTGCACCAATTACTAATTGCAACATTTCACACAGACGAGGGCACCACAACAGGGCCCTTGAAGATGCCATCCAGGCCAATCAGTCACAGTGGTCGCCGGAATGGGAGGGGCGAAATCCGCTGGCTGGAGGCAAGAAATTCGACGACCTAGACGCAAAGCAGAGAGTACGTGCTTGATGTGATATTCCCCTAGAAAGTTGCTCACCCATGAAATCACCTCTCAGTTAGTATTATTGAGATATTTGATCCTTTGGGCTTTATCATCCTCTGAGGTCATCCGTGCGACCCTGAATGAAAATTACAAAACCAGTCGAAGAAACGATGATCTCAACGTAGCACTTTCAATTCAGCCATGGGGAAGGGACGCTGACAAGAGGCGGTATTGGTTGATCGAGGGAAGGGGTAGGTTCTTCGGCGATGACTTTATGTTGGATTGAGCTGACAGTATTCCTTCTAGATGATACGTACTTTCGACTGTATAGAGAATCAAACCCAGCTCTAAAAAACATTACCTGGATATCAGTAGCTGGTACAATTGATGAGTTGAAAGCAGTCGCTGCCGATCTGCAATCGCACGGCAACAAACACTCTAGTGAAATGGCAAAGAAGATATATGCGGCCATACCTCGATTTGAAGAAGGAGAGAATGTAGGTGGTATTGAAGCGCCTGTGTAGAAATGTTGTTTCTAACAAATTACAGAAACGAAAACGTCGTGAATATCGCGCACAACGCAAGACATATTTCACCCACCAAGCAGCTGCGTTTTCCTACGAAGGTCGAACACGGGGGAAGCGTATAAGATACAATTATTCTGATGACGACGAGGGGGCTAGCGCTGGTGGAACTTCGGATGGGGCTAGTATGAGGCGCAGCGAGAGGACGTCTAGAGCTGTGTCAAATGCGCCGGAAGGACCACGGTTTACAGCTTCAGGACGGCAGATAAAAAGGCCTACGGAGGGCCGATATGGTGGGATCGGGGCTAGTGGGGGATACGGGACTTCGACGGGCGCTGCTACGCCTGCATCTGTGGGCAGTGAGAATGGAGACACGTCTCTAAGGCCCAATAAGAGAAGCCGGAGGAATGATGTCCGGTATGACGGCTTCCTAGATGGGAGCGCAGATTCGGAGAACTCGTATGACAGTCTGGTAGAAGAGGACGAGTATGAGGATAATGGGGAGGAGACAGACGAAGATGAGATGTCCATGGATGACACTGTTCCGGAAGATACCCCTATCCGTGGGTCATTTATTGTCCCTCTGAGGTATAGTGTCGGTAGTAGGGTTGCTGGATACTTGATGAAGAAAGGCTTGCCAGAGAGTCACTCAGTCCCAATCCCAGCCGATGCCGTTATGGCTGAATTGATTGCCGATGACAGCATGACTGAGAAGCCAACTGGCCTTGGCCCTATGGAGGATCCGCAGAAAAAATATCTGCCCGTGATGGAAGTGCGACCAATGAATGGAACCGCAATCGCAGAGATCCGGAGCAAAGGGGCTGATGCTGGCTAGGTTGGTTCAAGTTTGTGGTGTTTAGGGTCCAGGCCCGCCCCTTCATGTACAGTTGGACCTTTTTGCTGAGAGAGTAATATCATCTTCTTTACTAGGGCTGTAGTTATATATGTAGTACTTTGGAATGGGCATCAACATTCCAGTGGCTTAATTTTCATTCATCTGAATACTTTCGAGAGAACATCTGCATAGGGACATCCGCACAGTAGTTATAACATGCTGTTACTCGACCAGTATATTTTAGTGTTGATCTCGACAAGCTTGTTGGCGAAAATAGAACGATCTGCATACATACAGGTTGTGATTCTCTACCCGGGAAAGACCCCTGCATGCCAAACGGTCGGCGTAACGTGCTTGCATCCTCGAACATCCCAGGCCATGGGCCTGTGGAGGCAAATGTGCGATTGTGCCATTCGGTATGCTACTTATTTTTGTCGGTCAACGACCATGTCTTAGGATCCACCAAGTACTACGATATATCTACGCATCATGATAGTCTGGTTGCGCAACCATCATGAAAACATCCAGAACAAACTTTTTCGCTTGAAGCTTCTTCACTCTTCCATTGCTCGGTGCAGCGTTGATGCAGTTGATTCAATCCTCTCCAGTAGTAAAACCGTAAACAATGCCTTTACCTTTATTATTTCCATCGTGGTCATCTTTCATGGCCAGAAAACCCCTCCCATCGCCTTTCCAACCAAGTGTGTCCCTGTCTCTAGGATAAATGAACGCTCCGAGATGAGATCTACTACAGCAGATCCCCCGTCTTCACCCTTCGAGAGAATCTCCTTCTCACTCTTTAGCTGTGCATTCTGCTGTCCAGTTATGCGTCGGAAGTTGCGAATGATTGGACTGATGACTGAATAAATCAAGTGGTTGATACTGCTTCCTTTAAAGTCTAAAAACCTTCCATAAGATCTCAAGATATTCAAGTATGCCGCCACAAACTTTTCTCTTTATCTCCTAGAGCCCTTCCCAGCTATATTGTGGCATTCTTTCAACCAGTTTCCTTGGGTGAACCAATTCTGAAACCTATCTTTTGCCACCATAATGTTGGGAAACTGGTTCGACATCCGCTCTTCGTCACCCATTCCTAGAACTCCTGCCGACCAATCAGCCTCTGATGGTGTTAATTTGCACAAACCAAATGTGGACTCTCCGATAAAAATTGGAGGTAGAGCGTAGCGTGATTCTCATAGCTGGGGATAAACCAAACCTTCCCTAATCTGGTATCCAGCGCGTGGCGTAACTTTGCGTGTTTAGTAAAGGCGGGATTTCATAGGAGTAACCATTATGTAGATGCGACTCCTAATGTGCTCTCGTGCCCCTTCTCCGATGAAGTTTCAGTGCCGTGCTTTACTCCTGGAACTGGCCTGCAGATCACTGGGAATGCTACCGGCCAATCATCCGCATCTTGGGTGCCTGCTTGCTCTGATTCTGAAGTGCCCAGCTTAACCCTCACCCAGCCCTGCAACATCATATCCCATCTGGTGCGTATACTGGTACTTACCTGTTGGTCATTTTTAATATATATTGATGCTCAATTCACATCATACATTAGATTTCTTTCCTTCTTTATACATCCAGATATTTCACTCACCTTGTTGTGTTTGCATTCGGCTTAGGTTGCAACCAGACTACGGCTTAGGTACCTACCTAATTACGCCAGCAGCTTCCACCCTCCTTCCGTTTCAACCAGACTACCTTGTTTCAAACTTCGTTTCCTCGTTTCTGGTATCAATCCAAAATTTCCTAGGGTTTTCGTTAGATCCAGGTTGTAGAAACTCTATACCTGCCATTAACCGTCCCTTGCCGTCGGGCCACTCAGCTCATAAGTTATTACGGATCTGTTGGACTCACAGCATACCCTCAGCACGATTGACTTGACAGAAAGAGCAACTTTTGAGATATCCTATCAGCAGAATCAGCAATGAAGCGTCTAGACAGGCTTAAGCAATGGGCGGGAGAGAAGATGGGAGGAGAGATCAAGACCACATTGTCTGACGATTTTAAGTCAATGGAGGCAGAAATGCAGCTCCGTCAAGATGGCAAGTTTGGAGATCTAACATTGCTTTCCTGTCTCCGTTGGCTAACAAAGCTGGTTCTCACAGGCATGGAGAAACTCCACAATACAATGAACGTTTACGTCAAGTCTATTTCAAAGCGAAAGGAAGCCGAGGATAGGGAGAAGATGCTACCACTTGATGTGCTTGCGCACGCAATGATTGCACACGGAGAGGAATTTGAGGCTGATAGTGTCTTTGGGAATTGCCTTATCAGTGAGTTATGACTCAATTCTGGAGATGTGAAGGCGGAGTGCTTACTATATATCTAGCTATGGGCCAGGCAAATGAGAAAATTGCCAGGATACAGGATAGCTATGTCTCAAAGGCTAGCGAGACCTGGCTTGAGTCCATGGAAAGAACCCTTACTCAGATGAAGGAATACCAGGTATGGAAGGCCTGCTGTATAGATTGATATTCAGACTAGGGCTGACCCAAACCTATAGGCTGCTCGCAAGAGGCTGGAATCCCGAAGATTGGCCTATGATGCTACCTTAACCAAGATGCAAAAGCAAAAGCGGGAAGACTTCAGGGTGGAGGAGGAACTCCGAGCCCAGAGGATCAAATACGAGGAGTCCAATGAGGACGTACTTCGGCGGATGACGGACATCCAGGAGTCAGAGGCTGAGTCTGTAGCAGAGTTGTCTGCATTCTTGGAGGCGGAATTGGAATATCACGATCGGTGCAGGGATATTCTTTACAATCTAAAGCGTCAATGGCCTGCGGGGTAAGCCTCTGTAGCTACTACTGATTCCTTATGGGCACTGACACGATTATAGACAACTTGCGGCACGTAGTACGTCTGCCCGCCGTGCCCACTCCCGTACCAACACTGGAGCTCTACCACGGGAAGAGAGTCCACCACCACCACCACAACCAGAGCGTATGCCAATCCGTTCTCGAATCAACTCCCAAGACCAGCAATTCCGCATGAAAACCCCCGAACCCAGCGACTACCAAAAGCCCGTTCTCCAACGGACCAACACCACCCCCGCCAGCTTCGAAGGGTCAACACCCTCTAGGCGAGGATATGTTGCCGAGCCACCTCCACTGCCAGTTAACCGATCCTTGAGGAGTACCCCGCAACCATCGAAAGTAAACACCGATGTATCAAGTTATGGATATAGTCAGTCTGGTGGGAATAGCCCTATTGGGCAATATGGTAGTGAGGGGGCCTCGCTAGCTACGACACAGTCTGGGCATAAGCTTCCTTCGAGACCACCGTCAACGAGTAATCTGGCAGATAAATATAATGCGAGGGCCCCACCGCCGCCCCCTGCGCCAAGGAGTATCGGGAAGAAACCACCCCCACCACCACCCCCTGCAAAGAGGCCGACTTTGGCAGCGAGAGAATGACAGTTGCCATTTCGGGCAATGGAAGAAATCTAAGGACGGATTGCATACTGTATAGCTTCTCCATGTCTTTCTCTGAGAATGTTGCGAATCGGATCGGAGATTGTTTCTTTTTTTTCTTTTTTCTTTCGCACTTGACTTTTTTTTGACAATTACCCTTGGATAATGAAGTGCAATGGGTTTCTTTGTTTCGTGGATGGGGACTCGAATCGAAAGGGCCTGCACGTTCGCGTTTCATATCTCTGCAGCGATACTTTTTACTTCTTTTGTACGTACAATTAGGCGTTTTTGAACTCGGTGCATTCATATTACCTCGTCTAGTTATATATTACACCCCTGCCTAGTATGTGCTGGAGATTTGTGTACAAGCACTCTGGGAGAGATACTTTAAGTACAGGTACCGCCAGTACAGGCGGATGACGCTTGTTGCCATACAGTGCACGGTGAATATGCAGCCAACTTATTAATACCGACTGTCAGTCCACATCTCCTTTCCCTGTACGCGTGTACAAATCATGGAAAGGTATCTATTAGAATATGTGTGTATGCTTCGCTGCTTGCTAATGATGCTTCATTCTGTCAGAACCCATCTTCCTAATCTAGAAACACCTAACCAGACTACAAACACCCAATATTAGTAAAAAATTCACAAGCATGGGCTATATACCATATCGCAATAGAAAAAACAAGTCCCCAATAAGTGTGTGGGGAGTAATTCATTTCATATTAAAACCTATAGGTTATTAGCCTCCAGCACCCCAAAGATTGTCGGTTCAGGGTAACCCAATTCCCCCCCCCCCAAAAAAAAAAGAAAAGAAGCACATACCTTAT
>Ga0307514_10002858_pt1 | contig 17270 bp, 14 predicted proteins | sample 16_EM_MG_FD_203088 | JGI IMG/M metagenome (GOLD analysis project Ga0307514, IMG submission 203088) | Populus trichocarpa ectomycorrhiza microbial communities from riparian zone in the Pacific Northwest, United States - 16_EM | ecosystem: Host-associated > Plants > Roots > Unclassified | place...
ACTTAGCTGGAATGGGCTCTCACCACTGTGCTTGCATGATGATACGGGATTGCCAAAAGCAGCTAGTATTTTACCGGCGATCGAATGACCATGCCCGATCGAATCTAGGGTGCCAATGGTACGTCCGACAACGAAGCAGCAGCCAACCCAAACATATCCAGGTCTATGCCTAAAAATTTTCATAGCAACCAACGCTTGCAACTGTTGATTACCCTGATGAGAAGTTGAGACGGGGGTGTTGTAGGTACATACATATTTCTTATGTTGATCCAGGCATGAGAGCCTGAAATGATTGGGATTAAATATACGATACTTCTCGAGAAGCGCGCCCTTCGATATATTTGCGTGCTTGAACAACCCTGAGTGACTTGTTCGAGTACATGATTGATATCTCCAAGATGGTGATTCAGGGGTGCAGTTTAGCGAAGATACAAATGCTAGTCTCGGAACCGCTACCTTTTTGTGTAGCTTGTCGTGCAACCAGATCACTACCTAGTCCTCAATCGACCCCACCTCTCACCCCCTGTCAACTATTACATCCTAAGCACCTCATATCTCAACGCCTACCAAACCACCGAAACCAATCGCAGGAATACTTACCATTCCAATCTAGAGAGGAAACCAAACATGGGCGGCCAAAAGAAAAACCGTTCCCATTTGGGTATACATCTTGCCTTTGGTTCTGCAGCTGCTTCAGGCTCTGGGTATTCAAACCTTGGAATGGCTAATAATCCGCTGGGGGGCCTTGGACATTCAAATTCCGACCCGCAATCTTCGGGAGATCAAAGGCCCCAACAAGCGGCACTATCCCTGCCACCCGCTGCCAGTCCCACTAGTCATTTATTTGACAAGTTTAAATGGAGATCCCCATCTCCATCGCTGTCTCCATTCCCGTCTCCATCCCCCGACTCCTGGGAGAGAGTATCTGGATCAGCCAACTGCAACACCTTTCCCCGTTAGGGCTAAGGCATTGGAAATAACTAAAAGAAAGCTTAGCGATATAACTTCCCAGCCCTCGAGCTCACGAACCTCACCTCACAACCGGCGGAAGAAAATATTGGGACTGCACTAAACGCTGCACAGGAGGATGATAGGAAGGAGCAACGGAGCTACACATGGCGTGGGAAGAAATCTATAGTCGTGAAGCGTCAGGGGCAGATTCTGAAAAGCGTGGAAAAATACTCAAAGGTTGTGGATACTGCAATACAGAGTAATCCGCAGGTGAGCGCCTTAGTTTGGGCTAGTGTTTGGGCTATTATGCGGGTTCGTATTTAATATCCGATCCCTCTTTGCAAGATTAAAATGGGCAGGTTACTCTAAATCATGTGGAGGTAGCCATAGTAGCACATCTGGAGAGATGTCCATCTGCGAGTTTTATGCCGGGATATATCTCGGGGTTCCATTGTCTCCGCAGTCAGCACTGAATAGTCAAGAACTTCAGATCATGCTAAATCCCACTTTACCAGAGCTAGTTGCTGCTGTCATCGTATTTGCAGTCAAGGCCTGTGTTTACTTTGAGGCTAGAGGTGCGTGTGTGGAGTACACGATATACTGACGGATTATCCTAATACAAGATTAGGGATTAAAAAATTTGCAAGCACATTGAAATCATTTGATATTGAATTTCAGCCAGTTGTTGAAGAAATCAACGCAAAAGAGGGGATCATTCGGGAACGTGCTCATGCTGCTACCATGGAAAGGGTTAGGAGTAAGTTGGCTCTATAAAGCAAAATCTAATACAAGTTCTTCATGATATTACGTCAGAACTGAAACCTTTGGCCAAGTTGAATGGTTGGTAGATACTCCATTTAAGGCGGTATGAATAGACATATCAACTGCAGCTACACATACACTCCAAATGACCGAGCAAATCCGCAATTAATAGCAACGGTATCTTCAAATCTCCTGTAATTATACGGAGTTAGACTGACTTTTATAGATGGTAGGATTCTCGAACTATTGCAAAGGTTGACTTCGCTAGAGTCGCTTAAGCGACATCAAGATGTCAAATTGGTTCGTACCAAACATGCTGGTACATAGCTTCTGAGCCTTGACCCTTTCCGCAAATGGCAAGACAGCAGCATCATGGGGGCGGGTGATCGTAGCTTTTGCTGTTATGGGTACCCAGTACTGGAAAAACTGTGATTAGGTAGGTATTGAATTAAACCTCTAATTTCATTTAATATAGACGATATATCAAGAAGCTAATGTCCACTACTACTCACTATTTAGCTCTATTGTGATACATGATCTTTATTCTCGATTCCAAAATCATGCCGTAGGGATTGCCTGTTTGTATGCCGACTATGAAGACCAAACCAACCAAACCCTAGTCTATATTGTGGGGTGCTTTCTGTGCCAATTTCTAACTATTGCACGAGAACCCATACCAGATGAAGTGATTGAAAAACTTAATGATATTCGGCGCCAGCGCACGAAAGTTGGGATGGAAGACATTTTAGCCCTGCTGAAGATACGGTTAAGCGTGCGTTTATTTGTATAGATGCTATTGATGAGCTCGAGCCAAGGGAGCTTCTTGACATGCTTAAGGAGTTAGGTACTAATAATACTTGCTAATTCCTCGCCATATTGAGATTGAGGTCCAGAAACGCTTCCAAACCATGCAGCATAATAGAGTCGAAATTAGCGCCAGTCAACAGGATATCGGAGAATTCTTAGTGCAGCAAATCAATGACGACCTGAATCCAGATGTGATGGACGAGGAGGTATTGGCGAAGAACATTTTAGCAATAATCCGTGAGAAATCTCAAGGAATGTAGGTCACCGGGGACTATGATAGCCAACAGGGAGGTTAGATACTTATTCGTCTTCCTAGGTTCCTCCTACCGGTCTTGCATATTAAACAAAGTCTAAAAGACGAAAACCGCTAAAAACGTTGCCAACTGATCCATTCATAGTGTCATCACGAGGATACGGGAATGCTCCAATATGAGCCAGGTTGAGTTGGATATGCGAGTACTGATGTGGCTCCACTTTGACTGCCGACCACTAAAGATTGAGGAACTTCAACATGCGCTTGCTGTTGAGAGGAGCGATACAGGGTTCGACGTTGGCGATAACCCCAACAGAAAGCACTTTTAGACTGCTGTCTTGGGTTGGTTATAGTTGATAAAGAGGCGTTGACAGTACACTTTGTGCACTATTCACTAGAAACGTATTTCCGCGAATTTCGGGAGAGAGGATTCCCTAGCGGCTCCGAGGTACAGACAGCATTGCACGGATTTTGGGGGCCTGGAAAAAATCATGCTGAAATATCCATTCTTGAGCTATGCAGCGCTCTACTGGGGCATCTATGTCAAGCAGCAATGGAATGCTGTTCTAGCAGGGCTCGCCAATAAAATACTGGATCATGAGGGTGAGCGTCCACCCTGTGCCATACAAGCCTTACTTTCAGAACTTCAGAGGTATCAGCCGTGCACGCCGATTTTCGGGAATCCATGTCATGGCATACTTTGGATTGAGTGAAAATATGGCGAATTTCTGTAACATGGAGCGGGATATAGCGGTGAAAGATGAAACTTACCGGATCCCGCTGTTATGGGCGGCTGGGAGGGGGCATACGTCTGCTGCGCGGCTGCTGATTGATGGGAAGGATGTTGATATCAACGCCAAAGACTATCATGGGTGGACATCTCTATCATTGGCAGCAGCATGGGGCTGTTGTGTGGCTGCTGGTTGACAGAGATGGTGTTGATCTCAACACCAAAGACTATCATGGGTGGACACCCCTCTTATGGGCAGCTCTGAGTGGGCATGAGGCTATTATGTGGCTGCTGATTGGCAGAGATTGATATCAATGCCAACGGCGTTCATGCGTGGACACCCCTCTCATGTGCCGCTGCAAGTGGGCATGAGGCTGTTGTGCGGCTGCTGGTTGATAGAGATGGTATTGATATCAATGCTAAGGGTTGTGTTTGGAAGATACCCCTCTTATTGGCAGCTGTGAATGGGTATGAGGCTGTTTTGTGGCTGCTGATTGGCAGAGATGACGTTGATATTAATGCTAAGGACCATAGTTGGCAGACACCCCTTTCATTGGCAACAAATGGAGGATGTTGTGAGGCTGCTGAACGATCGGCATGGCATGCGGGCAATGAATACAAGTATTGCTCCAGTTTGCTCACCTATGGGAGATGCCGCTTACTGATATTGATACTGAGTGTACTGAGGGTGTGAGCGATATCAGTTTTAATCATGAATCAGGTGTTTTGGTTGTAGCGATGTGTAAGGAGGGTTGCAAACCAGGACTCGGAGGCATGAAGATTTCACAAGATGTTTCTGTCTGCCTATTTCAGAATCACGATAACCCCTTATTCCTATCCTGTGCTATAGCAAACGAATATAGTATGGATATTCACATCATTACAGGAGCAAATAAACAGGAAAGGACAAATTAGGGCGTTCCATTGCTTCTGTAGTTACGAATCCCCGGGCTCATAGCAGGTAGCTGAGGAGGTTAATATCTACGATAGCCAAAGTAGGAGCTGTTGATTCAATCACAGTGCGCGTGGATACCGTTATGCAGCAAGCTGACCATCGGACGCTATTAATTGATCATTACATAGGAGCACCAGTACCAGGATTTTAGCACAAACTTCTATTTGGTGGTGTTTAAGCCATATTTGCTATATTCCTGCACCAGATATGGATCTAGGTTATAGCCCAAGTCCAAGTGTCAACTGGTTAATTAGGTATGGTTAAGGATTATTATCAAAACAGATATTTAACACCCCCAGTCTCAAATTTCTTTGTATTAATCTCCTAAAGAATCAATGGTTTTGCTGCAGAATATAAGCTTCAAGATTCCCATCGACAAACTTATATACTAAACCCTTGGCAATATATTTATAACGCGGCGGGGGTGGCGGGACGGAGGGGGGACGACGGACGGCGGTGTAGTCAGCCTGCGTGAGTGGTGGAGGTATGTACGTTCGTGGGGCACAGGCTAGATATCCAGTAGGTGCCCGAGAGGCTCGTAGGGATGGGATTGCTAGGTACAGGGAGGGAACAAGAGGTTGGGTGGAGAAGGGAAAGAAGCAGGAGCGAGAGCAGCAGACCACTTCAAAGACCACCAACTTCAGGGTAACACTAGCAACTCAACGACACCGGCACGCCGTTGTTACAATATTCAGAGAAAAACTCTGCATTTATTAGAGACTCCTGTTGGGAACTTATATTGGACTGGATTGACAGGTGAATATGGATATTCTACTTGCTGTAGGTCTATCTGATTGTATTCTGAAATATTAAAGACCTTTTTACCTAAGTTCTTGATTCAGTGTAGTTTGCTCTCTTACATATTCCAGCCATAGCCTAGCTAATGCGCAACTGTAGCTGTGCCCCCATGGTGGCCGGCTTGCTACTACTAGTTATTTCAACGAAAGAGCTGCTATCAAAATGTCCAAATAAGCCATTCTAGGAATACAAATTACACAAAAAGACCAGTAGATCGAGGTTGAGTCCAGGGCGATGATACAAGACTGTAGCAAATCGTTCGGGCTAATCTACAGACTCTGGTGATGAGTAGATTCAGAATAAATCCCAAATTGTTCCTGATGGCAATATGGCCCTCAGATAATGCAATTATATTGGAGCTGTATATCTATCTTCTGGGCGGCAAACCTACTATGCCGCTCACGGGCAATTTATATAATTCTTTAATATGGTAGACAATGCAGTTGAATCGATTGCCTAACTAGAACTATAGAACACAGAAATAACTAACTATACATGCGGCTTCAAAAAAAAAAACAACCCATGACTGATTTAGGTGGCGGCGTCCTACTGTAGCGACTCCATCCAGCAGCTCCAGATCGATGGGAATGTCCTCTAACAGCCAAATCTTTGTCCACTCAACCAAAACTGAGAAGTTAGCACAGTCATGATCATTTGACCCTTTTGTGTGGCAATCGGTAGAGCATTTGAGGTCATTTTTAAAGCACGATAATCACTAAATTTTACATAATTGGTTGCAGTACAGCCTAGTGGAAGACATATGTAGAGTAAGTACTCGAGTACATACATACATAGGGCGCCTTCAGGTATCAGGGAAGCCTTGCGCATTCAGTACTAGTACTGGTCAATCGGAGCATCAATATCTGGCACAAGACTACATTAGATATTGATAAGTAGTGCAGTGCCTAATGTAGTTAGTCTGGGTAGATGAACGACTTGGCTTGCCTGATCAGGTAATCCCTCGCTGAAAGTGTCTCGGGAATTCGAAGTATATTCGCGCGATCGCCTCCCAACGGCAAGGCTGCATGAAGAAGCAAGTAACTAGATCGTTGCGCTGCCGCACAAATCTCAGACAATGCCAGCTCATGATCGATATCGTCAACATACATATGTATATGCTATATTCGGGGATATGAGCAGGGGGGATCTGTGTCTCATGCCCCAAGGGATAACTGCCGGAAGCATTTCCGATAGTCACTGGTAATTGGGAGTAGTGGACATTATTATCGATATGGGTATGTATAAATGTGTACTCTACAAGGTGCCATCAAATAATCCTCTGGGTATGAATGAGGCTCCCATCTAGAATTCCTGAGGAGCTGGCATGATCTGTTTAAATTGCACTGAACCCTGCTCTCGTGTCAAGACTCTTGGTATCTGTCGTGAAGATACTCTGCTGTGCCAGCTTGGTCGTAAAATTAGCCTCACACTTGGACAATACCTTAGCGGGCTGATAGTCAGCTTAGCAAACGGCCCGCCTATCTAGGATGTATGTCCTGGATACTAGTTCCGGGCGAATGGAACCAATTCCAGATCTTGTTTACTCAGGTGTCAGCCGCACGAGTTGTTCGTTACAACCGTTACGGGATGGATGGCTAAACTGACTAGCGAGTACAAATTCAATCCTGCACCAGGTGTGGAGCAGAATTGCAATCAGACTAGGTATCTAGAGCAGAATGACATGCATGAACTACCTTTGTGAAACCATGAATGCATGAACGCATGCATGACTGGGCCAGAGTCTAGGTATCCAAAAGCCCACGCCTTGCAGAGTGGCATCCATAGGGGAATATATTCAACTTGCACATGTATAGAAACCGAGAATCTATAAATAAAAAGTGCTGGTAAGTACCTATACTCGCAGCCAATATTAGCGTAGCTCTAGGGCTGAAATTGATACCACGGTTCGACTATTGCACTAACTGAATTAGAGAAAGTCGGATTTTATTGTTCAGCTTCTTGACACAGCCAGGGTTCACCCAACCCCAAACCACCAGTTCAATTCATTAGCCATAAGTCTCCTTCTCGGCAGCGTTCGGCCCACAACGGCCTCCAATAACCCGACAACGAAGGCCGCAGCTGTGATTGCCTACAGCTAACCCAAACACATACGGGTCTGCTATTGGGAGTGTCTATTACAGTGGCAGCTGAGACATTACTCGGGTTTCTGCTGCAGAATGCGCAATAATAACCTACTCGTATTCTTGTTCGATGGCTTCTGTACCCATATAGCTACTCTAGTATACATGTAGACACTACCGTAGTGGTGTGAGATTCTAAGCGATAATAGAAGCGACAATGGCCGGCATGTTTCCCGTATTGCCTTTTAGCGACATGCTGTAGAATTAACTATATCGGGACTCATTGCCGAAACTAAAACCTCAATGACATACAGAATATCACATTATTGGTGAGCCAAGAATCCAACTCACACATGAAATCACCACAGAGCTCTTCCAGGCTGTTGCCATGGCAGTCGATATCCTAGTTTTACCTCTGGCAGGTCACCAAAACCATTATCCTCCTAGGGCATATTCAATGCCGGGTGGGCATCCCAGCTCTGTGCACCAGCTCACTGGATCCATGCTGGTTCAGAGTTATTCGTCAGGGCTGGGAGGTAGCAAGTTTGGCAGGGCAGCCTACGCACCAACTCCAATCCTACTCCGGCTTCAAAAGGAAAGCCAGCTGTGTGGTGGAGTGAGGCATCAGTGGAGGTCTCAACTCGTAATGTGGTACCTGCACGTGTCCATTAATGTATGGACATTTGCAAAATCACAGCGAAAATTGATCAATTACCCACCATATTTCTCGTGGTGAGACTACCTACGAGAAGACTTTCATGAGCTCAATCACATGTAGTGGGTGGGCGGACTTAGAGTAGGTGGTGGTTGACATGCTGCAAGTACCTCCGTACAAATTTTCCATTTGATAATAAGTTCTGATAGAGAAAATCAATATCCAGAGTCCCAAGGTCATTTGCCTTTCTTCTGAGGGATAGATGTATATGAACGGAGAAATTTTATACAATTAGATTTGGGGAGGCTCGTGGCCTTTAAACGAAACTGGCCACTTTGCAATTTTAGGGCAAGCTGGCCCACCTTCAACATCATTACTCGATGCATCTTGGGAACATGGCCTCCTTTCCCCATAATACCAACCAGCTTCCGATCACGAGATATGAAATTTGTCAATTTTCAGGACAAGGTAGCGGGTATGGTCCCACCAGGAGCAACATGAACCATCTCAAATCCCGCAGTCCCTCCGAGAATATAATATTGCACGGCCTCTTCTCCCCCACCATTTGCTATCCAACCCGTATGTGCCTTAATGCTCTCCCACCCAATGATGATGGAAAGGGAATTCTGCTCTTCCACAACCCATCCCGTTGTATGTGCAACGTACCCCGGCGCCGTTTGCAATACCTCTCCGAATTTTGAATAGCTTTCCATCCAGGTGTACTTGTTTGTGTCGGGCTTGAGCTGAAGTTTGACCCACTCAACGACTGGTGCAGCAAACACCTTTTCTGGGGTATGCGGACTAAGTGCGGCATTGTACATTTTTGGAATTCCAGAGAAGTGAAAGATTTTTTGTGCGAACGTAGCGAATTCCGGCTGAGTGGTGAATCGCTTTGCGTCCTCGTGGGAAGACCAATCTGTATCGAGTAAAGATTCACATTAGCATGAGCCCTGACCATATTGCTACGGTTTCCCCTCTCGGACGAAATTCCAAAAACACACTTAACAGCCAGTGTAGCTTCGTTTTATCGGTGACCCCATCAGCAGGCGTTTGCCAACCCCAAAAGCCCCCGCAGAACCCCGAAATTGGGCGATGTTCTGGTATAAGGGATTCATGACCGCCCGGGCTGCAACCCTCCTTCACTGGGAAGCACACAATGGTGGAAACTGGGGGGTTTGGTTTGACCATTTTATTTGAGATGTTAATTTGCGGCTCTTGAATGGAGAATGCACAGTAAAAAAGAAAAAGCAATGCTACGGCAATTGCCCGTAGTAACAATTTTAATCGATCTAGACCATCATCGGCTTAGAGACTACCGACCGGTAGGCCACATACTGACGGAGAAAACAGTCTACCTAGTCTGGCGGGTTGTGCCAAGGATATCAGCGCTAGCAGAAGTGCCGCGATAGACGCCTCCCGAGGCGAGGTTGATGAGGTGATGAATCTACTGGGGGGTTCTTGGTGGAGATAAGGGCATGTTCTTGAGGCTGAGGTATGTATCCCCATGATATTGCATCGGAAGCAAGAATTGGGGTACTCAGTTGGTGATAGTTTACTCCTTTTACTCCCACTTGGTATAGAGTTGGGTATTTGCTTTTTTTTCTGGTGTGTTGGGATACATTTGGGTTGTAACCAGGCAACTTGTTTTCATTCCGCAACAGAAAACACGGATTTGATTTCGATAGTAGAATGGTTTGGATTGATAGTTTAGGTGGTACTCATTAATATGATCACGCTTTGTTCTAGTGGTTATATTTGCACAGGTTCTGTGCTGTGTTAAAAAACTGCCTTTCTAACAAAACCAGGATATTATCGCACTCTGGAATTCCATTAAAGGGATGCACATTCGCATCGGTACTCCGTATGTGATATCCGTAATTCATGCCGCCCTCTTATTTATGGCAGGGGTTATACAGTGGCCAGGGCTTGGCCGCTTCAAGCAATTTGTGTTGCCACGGGTTTCGCGAAGCAGGTTTTTTCATTGTTTTACAGCGATCTCTCGACTCTCAGCATCTGTACTGTACTCTATTATACGACCAATACCCCGCAGCTGGGAGGTCATACATAGGTGTAGCCGCAGGGGTCAGTCCAATCGCTGGAGAATCAGGGGGTTATGGTTGTGCGATTGTGTGACAACAACAGACTACCTGACATAAACAAAACAATCAACAGCAACGTTAACACGCACGAAACGCCGACCCCCACCATTATACTCCACCAACCTCCTCAACTCCTGCGCCTACGACAATGTTATTACCACCCCTGATCTCGACATTTCTTCTTACTGTCTTCACTACTGTCGCAGTCGCCCAGAACGCCGGACTTCCAGGGCCAGACCCCCGGTGTACAATCGGACTATGCCGCCCGATCGGGGAGACCATGGCGAGCTGCATAGACCCCAATGCCAGCCCAGAGAACATCTCATGGAACGACCTTATGTTTGGTGCAAATGTCACTCTGAATAACCTCGGAACGTCTGTGAACATGCCGAAGAGACTGCAGTGCTTTTGCTCTAGCCAAGGACTTGAAAGGCGGCTGAATAAGTAGGTCTCCCCGAATCTGAGGGTGGAATATGTATCTCGGCTCTGGGGTTCACCCTCCGGTAGAGTACTTTGCTAATTAATACCTATTGTGTCGCGTAGTTGCAACGGCTGTTACGTGGCCACCAATCAAGAGGAATACTGGTCAACAGGAATAAAAAACATCAAGATTATATGCGGGTTCACACAACCATCCAGCGCATCTTCCCCTATGGCATCTAAGCATATACGAATGGCTTTTGGGGTAGCTGTGGGTGTGGGGCTTACCCTGGCGGCAGTGGATGGTTTCGACTTCTAATCATTTTGAGAATGAGAGTTCCGTCTGAAACCGGCCCCTCCGAAGAAGTTTTTCCCACTTTGGTAGGATATCTGCGAAGTTAACGGACGTGGTGGATGGTGTAGAAGGTAACAGCAGCCTGGTTCACTACTATTGGGTCTGATGGAGGAGGGTTGAAGGAACTAAAAAATAATATGCGGATGTGGGAGCGTCTGGACCTCTGCCGACCATTTCGAATCACCCTGCAACATTCCACACTCCTTGCTCGAGGAATATGATAACAGAGATACCTTGCGAAGGGCATGGAATATGGCAAAATCAAGCACGTGGCCAACGGGGGCGAAGATTTTCTCGGCTTTCTCAGGTGATTTCCTCTTCTGCTTCTATTTAGCGGTTCATGCGGTTAGCGTTTGATCACCCCCACATACCGTTCATTTCATTGCGTAGCTAGGTCTGAGGAGTTATGTTCATGATTTGTTTACTTTGGCTTCCTGTTTTGTATGTAGCTTATGATACGACGTTTATACCTTTTCTCCTTTGGTTTCCTACGTTGTTTTGACTTTCCTTCTTCGGCTTCCTGGGGTCTTGGGAGTAAAGACAAATATACATATGTTGATGTTGAATGAAGAAACAGGTAGTGCTAAATGAGACTACCAATATTTGGTGTGCTCAGAGGCATCGCCAAGCTGGATGTAAGAGTATTTTGAGTGCTGGGTTCGAAGCAAGACTTGATTTGGAAGACATTCACATGGTGCTAAGATACCGTCTTAGAGATTCCATGACCGTGGGGAAGATCTACTGTAGTTTTGATACTATTTTGGGCGATGTACCAGCTCTAGGTACAGACTGCAACTCTGCTTACATATCCTAATACACCTGTAACTTCATTTTGAAAGTGATATGACATGCCTGACCCCAATCTCAGCCCTTCCATCTCCCAATCACTGGGCTCTAAAGTTGGGCTTTTTCTCGACCCCCTGTTGGTCGACTATTATCTCTATATTGGACAACGTAGAATTAGAGCCTTAGGCTTGGTAACAATCCATGCCATTGATAGCTTTCCAATTGCCAATGATATTATTCATATGACATCAGGACAAGGCTTTGGCTAACATGTAACTCAGGAGTTTGTTTACACCTATCACTTTGTAAAGAGGTCCCATTTCCTGGCGATGTGTGATTGGGTTCTTGTTTCTGGATCCACTGACCACTGGGGTTACGGGGTCCTAGATCGAATTAGCTCCGTAAATTTAAGCAGTGCAGCCCCCAAATGTGAGTGACAGAAAACAGTATTTCTTTATCTAAGCCGCGTTAACTACTTGCCAATGAGGGATATAGGCCGGAATAGTGTGTTTTCGGTAATTTCTATCATAGTTCCTAAATTGATGCTACTACGTTATGCATCAGAGATTCCCGCCGTAGCTCCCTAGAAAGGAACTACAGTAGGTACCGTTCTTACGTAAGTACTGTGCAGGCAATTACACTGCATAGCCGGGCGGTCAGTATTCCCCAACCGATCAGTGTTACTGGGTATATATACTGTACTACCATATCTGCCCATTTGACGTTGTCTCGTGCGAAAGAGGGCTCAACATTAACCACAGTGCCTCCAGATTGGGATAATTTTCAACCTTATATTTGACATTAGCGCACCCATAGAGTGAGCACAACAGATCTAGGACGTCGTAAAGTTAGAGCTATGGGAGGGTGTTGTGCCAACCAGACTAAGCTTAAATTTTCCAATATATATACCATGAATGGTGCCTAGTTGTGTAACTAAGGCCCCTGAATATTTTAATCAGCTCGCATCCAATAATGCCCATGTAATGAATGAGTGGAGCCTGAACGACTCAAGTCATCAATATTTCAATGCACATTCACAATTGATGACCCTGCTTCACCCCCGGGATATTTCCCAAGAGTTTCAGCCTTGAACTAACCAGCGGAAATCAATTGATTGTGATCTGGAACAGCTTTTTCTCGCACAGCCTCAACGAATGCTACACTGATTTCTCAACATTGGTAGCACACCAAATTCAAGCTAGTGATATGTCGTGCTATATTACATATGTTGCGTTGGGCTGATTTTTATTTATCTGAAAATCAATTTATTCAGTGTATTAGTGTATCGCACATCTGTAAAGACCTAAAACTGCGAAAGTATCCGTCAGGTATCGAAGTTATAAGCCACTTTCTTCAATACCTGTCTCCAGGTTCCACAAACTCTATCATTCGATGCTCCGATAAGTATTGGCTACAGAATAGCCTTGCAGTCATCCAATTCGATTTGTGCTTTCCGATTGGCGAGATTATATCCGTACTGGCTACTTAGTTGTCCTTGGCCCTCTAATAATAGCGCGTGTAACGTCAAAACACAAGCAACAAATTTAAGGTATTGGTCAAGGCCAAGCCATTGCCTTAGTTCAATGTTACCTCTCGCAAGATTCAGTCCAGGATCACCCAAATCCAATGATCCGTTAATATGCCTTGTGCGGCGTCTCCGTTACCTAACCCGTTTATATTGTAGCAGTGATTCGATGCTGCAGGGGCCATCAAGCATCTCGGCACCCAGACCCAAACGCCATCGAACATTCATGGAAGGTTGCACAGGCTGATCATCGTACCAAGGAATTGGGACGGCAAAGTCCTGGCTCTTGGAAGGAAGCGAATAATTTTTGTTGTAAAGCTCAATATGGTTCTAGGCTGGGCACAAACTTCAAATCCACAGATAATATATATGATGATATCAAGATCAACATAGATAGCTACTCAGCCTGGGACACCCAATTTTCCGCCATAGCCTAGGATAGGTTGCCTGCATTGCCTGAACTAGAAAATCAGGATTGGGGTCCCTAGCCAGGACTCCTCGTCATGCATGGCTGATTGCGGGGGTACGGACCGCGGAAAGGCGTCCCCAGTACCTTGAATCTTCGCTTCTCCACGTCGGTACGTTACTAGTGTATATCCCGGGATGATGTGCATACCATAGAAATTTACAAACAGAGGCTGGCTGTGCCTAGCTAGTCAACCCTAGCTGTAAGGCAATGTGGTTACTGGAATGCTAGACTAGAGGCTCCTAAGAATAATTGTAAAAGCTTTGGGATTTTGGTGGCATATCGGTCACGATGTACACTAGCCGTTCTGGGATCGGAAGTCCTTACGGGCGAGAAAAAAATCTATATAAGACCGCATCTTCCCACGTCAGGACACACAACTGCACCACTCATCCACAGAAACAACAGGGTCTTGAGATATAAAACTTACCTGATCAATCGCAACCACAAAGAACTCTGACACCATGCAGCTCACCTCTGTCCTCTCTCTTCTCATGATCATGGCGAGTGCTGCTCAGGCGGCTTTAAACGGACCCTGCACCGCCAATGGCATTCCGGGAGTTTGCATCAAGACCTCCTCCTGTAGCAGTAGTGGTGGTACCTCTCACACTGGTTTTTGCCCCAATGACCCAGCCGATGTCAAATGCTGCACAAAGACCTCCTGCGGGAGCGGAGGCAATTGCAGATGGACCAGTCAGTGTACAGGAACTACAGTCTCCAGTAAGGCTCCATTCCGAATATATCGTGAAAGCTAGCCTTCTAATCTCAATGTGAACTTCCTGCAGATCTTTGCCCAGGCCCCGCAAATTTCAAATGCTGTCAACCAAGAGGTTCCCCCACTCCCCCCAGGATCCCGCCTGCCAACTGCAAGCCCCATGTGATTGCCAGTGGAAACATTATCCTGGCCCAGTTCCCTGGTGCCATTCACACTGTTTGGTGTTATGCCAACAAACCTGGTGACCACGGCCTTGGACTTGCTCTTGACTTAATGGTTGCAAACCGGAGCCCCATTGGTAGGACAATTGCCGAGTGGGTCATGAACAATCATGTTAGACTCAGGGTCAAATATGTCATTTGGTATGTGTGCTATGCTTTACTCCAATTGGCTTTGCTCGGGCTCAATTAACATCATGTAGGGGCCAGAGGATTTGGGAAGTGCAGGTTCATAAGACTCCCAGGCCCTGGACTAGCTGGAGGCTCATGGAGAACAGGGGTTCTGACACCGCTAACCACTGGTGAGTGAAAACTTCGTCGTCGGAATTGAGGCAGAACTTTTTCTAATTACCCTCAAAAATTGCACAGGGACCACCCTCATGTTTCATTCTTTGCTTAAACGTGGACGATGATTCGGCGAAAATTGGTAGCCTTATACGTATGCTGTTCTTATGTTAGGGGAAACTGTTGGAATAAGGTAATAATGCAGCGTGGGATATGGGTAGCAACTGGGTGGGGTAAGATATGGTGAGCGTGGGGCGTGGGGGTACCAGAGTTGAATGATCAGGCGGCATTTCTTTTATTCTAGATCATGGAGTATGTAGTAAAGAATCTGAAATACGAAAGATAAACTCAGACTGTTATCCGTCACGGGGCTACCAATAGAGCACGCGAGCAGGAAAAACTAAATTTTGTGCTCCTCTTGAATAGCAATACAAAATGTAACACTTTGCCCTTAACACTCAAGTAGGAACTAATCCCATATGCTAGAAGATCGTGAACCCTTACCCTTCTTGCACTACCAGTACATTTTTCCAATTGGCTAGATACTCACTCTACGGTTGCAGGAGGGACAGGTCCTGAAGGCTTCGTCTTTGATAGACTCTTGTCAGCAAGTGGAGAGTATCCTAGTGTGTTTTGTTTTTCGGTTAGTCATGGGTTTCGTTACCAACCCCAGTTTGTATTACGAACCTTCACAACTTGCGCTGGGGTCAGTGCAAGCCATTGCCCGAGACTGAAGTCACTAAATTTCCCTGCTTCGAGGACAATGACACCCAAAGCCATCGTCTCTACAAAAATGCAGGGATCTTTTGCAGATTTATTGCCAACGTTTGAGTGGGATTTAGCTATCAAAGATCTGTTAAAGAAGTATTTCTACGGTCATCTGGTGGGAGCGGCGCCAAATTTATCGTCCGTTCAAATCAACTGCGTCAATACTTAAATGCTATCGATACTTTTCAGACTGCACAATCTTGGAAACAGCTGGTCTATATTTTCATGGCGTCTCATTATTCAACTGACCCTACCATGTATATTGAAGAATGGCGATCACTGAGAATTGCCAGGGCCAGGGTTATTCCTTTTCATGGACATTCCTATTGTCATAAATCAAAACTTATACACTTCGTTGGGTATTGTCAATGGCAAGGAGCCTATAGGAGTATATGTTGTTATCGGTGAATCTGCGAAGGTCTACTCCGTAGGTCACAATGTATGGATTGTTGATTCTCCGCCAAAGTGTCTACTTGTCCAAATCCAGGATCCTAAATTTACACCAATGCAAGGTCTGCCAGAAGGGGTACTGCCAATATCCCCCCCAAGTTTTGGGGTACAAGTCCCCATCCCCAGCATGACTTCAAATCAACAGAAACGTATTTCTATTAGGCGCCGGCAGCTACCATGTTGTGCAGGATTTGCTATAACGGATTACAGGTCCCAGGGAAGAACTTTCAATGATAAGATAGCAGGGCACCGTGCATATTCGGCGGTGTAGGTAGCTCTTTCAAGATGCCGGTTGCTAAAGAAGTTATCATTGCTTCGAGCATTTCCCCAGGCAACATTTTTTACAAAGCTGGATGCCGCACTTAAAGATGAGATGAACAGGCTTGAGAAGTCACCTCACTGTTCGATTACCTCCATGGACGTTAAGTTTTGGCGTGGAGATATGATGAACCGCCCCATACTCTAGACAGGGTGAATGCGATTAATGAGTTTTTAAAATAAAAAAAAACCGCCTTTACGGTGAGCTCATTGAATCTATTGGTCTGAGGTTCATCAAATCTATTGGTATTTGCGCTCGGGTGGCTGGCCAATAGCCGCGACATGCACGTGCACTGATCCCTGCGCGGCTGAATCTTGAAGACTTTCCACATGGCACTCTACATACACTGTACTTACCTACGGATATATGATAGTTTAGTAAATCACTCTCACGTGATGGTGTCAAATTCTCACGTGCCTTACATGGTATGAGAACCTATCCCTATAATAGTATAGCGGATAAATTATGTCTTGGCAACCAGGCCCAATCAGGTGATTTTTCCACTGGTCTCCACAACAGTAACCCTTTCAGGGCTTCGACATAGCTTACTTTTCTACCATCCATTAGGTAGTAGAAGAAGCCTTTAGGACATGGGCACAGTCCGAGAATAACCTCAAGTGAGCTCGTTTCAGTATCGACAAATACAATGAATATATGTATATTGATTCTCACCTCTCCGGATGCCAAACCTCCTCTGCATATTCCGGATAAACAACAAAGACAGAATCGTCATAGTCTAGATAGGCTCAATACGATTAATGATTCCCCCCCCCAAAAAAACAAAGACAGAAATAGTCCAGTACTGCTGTTGGGAACTATGAGCTAGTGGATGGAAGGTTATAGATAAGAAATACCGCAGTGGTAAAATTCTT
>Ga0307514_10002859_pt1 | contig 17265 bp, 10 predicted proteins | sample 16_EM_MG_FD_203088 | JGI IMG/M metagenome (GOLD analysis project Ga0307514, IMG submission 203088) | Populus trichocarpa ectomycorrhiza microbial communities from riparian zone in the Pacific Northwest, United States - 16_EM | ecosystem: Host-associated > Plants > Roots > Unclassified | place...
GGATAAATACATGAACTACCTAAAAATATCAATCTTCCAACTTCCACTTGATGGGCCGCTCTGAACACGTTACTCTCGATGAGCAAGTTATTCATTAGAAAATCGACTGGATAGATGTTGTTGGCGTGTATTCCACCAACTTTTGCCGCTGCGAGAAAAACGATCTCCGGCCGCTCTTTCTCAAAAAATTCCGTCGTGTCAGAAGCGTTTTCTAGGTCCAGTTCGCGATGAGTTCGAGTAACGATGTTGTTAAATCCGTGAGCGTTCAAGCGGCGAACGATCGCCCCGCCTACCAAACCATTGTGCCCTGCGACGTAAATTTTGGTCGTCTTATTCACAACGTCGCCTCATTCGTGGTAGTCGTAAGTCGTATAGCCGTGCCGCTTGACCAATTCATCACGCTCAGCGCTTCGCAGATCCGAACGCACCATTTCCGAAACCAACTCCTGAAAACTGATTCGTGGCGTCCAGCCCAGTTTTTGGCGTGCCTTAGTTGCATCCCCTAACAACGTTTCTACTTCGGTAGGGCGGAAATACCGCGGATCAACTTGAACGATGCACTTACCCGTGGCCGTATCGAAACCCTTTTCATCAATGCCCTGTCCCTCCCACCGCATATTGATACCAAGCTCCAACGCAGCGGCATTAACGAAATCTCGAACGCTGTATTGAACACCTGTAGCAATTACGAAGTCCTCTGGTTTCTCCTGTTGCAGCATCAACCATTGCATTTCGACGTAATCCTTCGCATGACCCCAATCACGCAAAGAATCCATATTGCCAAGGTAGAGACAATCCTGGAGAGAAAGTTTAATTCGCGCCAAAGCCCGTGTAATTTTTCGGGTCACAAAGGTTTCTCCACGGATGGGACTTTCGTGATTGAACAGAATTCCGTTGCAGGCATACATACCATATGCCTCGCGATAATTTACGGTTATCCAATACGCATACATCTTTGCAACTGCATAAGGGCTACGGGGATAGAATGGCGTAGTTTCCTTTTGTGGAGTTTCCTGTACAAGCCCATACAATTCAGAAGTGGATGCTTGATAAAACTTCGTTTTCTTTTCGAGCCCCAGAATGCGAATAGCTTCCAGAATTCGCAAAGTACCAATACCATCTGCGTTCGCAGTATATTCAGGAGTCTCGAACGAGACTGCCACATGACTCATTGCGGCAAGATTGTAAATCTCATCAGGTTGAACTTGTTGGATAATTCGAATGAGATTAGTAGAATCGGTCAAATCTCCATAGTGCAGTTTAAATCGCGCATTATCAACATGTGGATCTTGATATAAATTATCAATTCGATCAGTATTGAACAACGAAGCTCGCCTTTTGACCCCATGTACCAAATAACCTTTTTTCAAAAGGAACTCAGCCAGGTATGCCCCATCTTGGCCGGTTACACCAGTAATAAGAGCCGTCTTAGAATTAGCCATGATTTCTCCAGTAAATATTTCTCAAAAAGATCCTTCAGATCTTCAATCTGACACCAGCCACACAGAATGATTGAAAACTAAAGCTCATTCTTTAAAGATCGATTAGCAATCAAGAAAAAAGGTAAGCCTAGAAGGCGAGACAGGGCGCCCATAATTTGAAAAAGAAACCCGATCAATGCGCCATTCTTAACCAATAGCAGGTGCGACAAAAGAAAATCAAATGCTGCAGTTCCAACACCAAACCCCCCAGCAACACCAAAAACCCCTCCAAATATCGCAAGCGGGAAAACAATAAATCCACCCAGAGGCGAAATCGAATCACCAACGGCATATGAAATACAAAGTAACGCACTGCACCAGAAAATATGATTCAACACTGAAAGCCCCAGCGCAATTAATAGCGCCCTAGGGTTTTCTCGAAGCGCATTGAAAGAGCCGATGATTTGCTGAAGTTTGATCCCCCAGGACCGCGCCATCAGCCAGTCATTAATTTTTTTATTATTATAAAATCGCCTCGATCCGGCGATGCGAAGTATTATTAAAGGCCCAAAACCCGCCGCCAATGACGTTCCCAAGACAAAATTGCGTGAAGGCAAGTCTCGCAAGACATCCCAACCAATAATACTCACAACTGCCGCCAACAAAAACAGCCCCAATAATCCCACCACACGATCTATAGCAACCGCCATAACAGCGCGAGTTCTGAACCCCGGGCCCACATGTTTGACAACATAACCGGCCTTTATGAAATCACCACCATTTGAACTAGGCATCGCCAGATCAAAGAAAGCACCAATCATCGTCCAACGGATAGCTTCAAAATGGTCAACGCGGATTTCTTGGCTGGATAAAATTATTTTGAACCGATACGAAACGATCCAAAACGGCGGAAGTGTCAGCAAAAACGCGCCGACCAACCAGGGCCATGTGTCAGCAAGACTATAAAGAACAGTAATATCAATTCGATTGAAATATATTAATACCCCAATGATGCACACCGCGATCGTAATTTTGAACCACACCGATCGGATGGCGCGTCGAAAAAAGCCCGATTTTTCCACCACTACGCCCTCAATCTTTCCTGCGCAATTCAAACCACAGATAGGCAAGAAGCTTTTTACCGGTGGGCCATATCTTGAAATGTGTCTCTCCGTATCCGCGCGATATCTCCTGCGTGGGAAACTCAATCCGCGGAACTCTCAACTTATACGATCGCACAACCATTTCGATATCGATTGACAGTCCAAAATCAAGCACGTTCATTCGCCTGAATGCCTCACGCTTCCACCCCTTGAAACCATGTAGCACATCTCGGACCCAAGGCCCTTCTCGACGCCAGACCAAAGCCGCAAGCGCCGCGAGACCAATAACGGCCCATTTGCGCGGGCGTAAAAAGTGAGCGTCTTCCTCGTTGACGGAGCCAGGCAACTGCCGGCTCGCGATCACCAGATCATTGCCCTTTTCGAAGAGCGGCCTGAATTTGAGAAGGTCGCCCGTCGGTAACGTGCCCTTCGCAAAAAACACCACCACCGCGTCTCCGCTGGCAACAGCATTTGCGTGCACATAGGCAGCATTCAGCCCTCGCTTTGGCTGGCGATGCACTTTGATACCCTTGCTTTCAAGGTATTCGACGGTCCCGTCGGTACTGCCGCCATCGACTGCGAACACCTCATCGAACTCACTGATCGGCAAGTTGGGAACATCCACTTGGCAACCCTGCAATTCATTCCAAACGATCAAACACAGAGAAATTTTCACACTAAGACCCAGCTTTCAGTTGATTCGCCATCTGTAATGCCTCGGCAACAGCGACATCGGAATTCATGTGCTCCCACCGGCCCCAACGGCCGAGCCCGATCACACCGTTGGCCTTGGCCCACGCCAGAATCTTCGCAACAGCCTCGGGCTTGCCGAGAGTGTTGATTGGGTACGCGAATTCATTGTGGAAACGAGGCCCCTGTGCTGGCACGGAACGCGAGGCGTTGGCCTCCGTCCAATAACCACGAGCCCCTGCAGAGAAGTTCGAACGAAGAAGCAAACGATGGTGCGGGACCGACTCGTCAGGTTCGTAGGTCCAATGCGCCTTGCTGTCCAACGACTGCTGATGATAATCGACATCGATGGGCGCATTTTTCAGACAGAAAATTGCAGCCTTGACATCCTCCGGGAGTGGGCAGTACTTCGGCCACAGCGTCCATGGAATTGAAGACACAATGGTTTCAGCCTGCCACCGACCGTTGACTGTACGAGTGCCCAGATCGATGGCCTCCACGGCACATTCGCTTACCAAAGAATCACCGAGTGCCTCACCCATGCGGCGCCAGACCTCTCCATAACCGAATTTCTTGGGGTAGAGAAATGTGCCATGCGCAGGCAATGCGCCCATCGGCCTGCCCTCAAGACAACTCAGCAACGTTTCACGGAAGGAGACGTTAGGAAGCTTGTGCAACCAATAGGTGCCCAGTGCATCCGGATCCATAGACCAAATCTTGCGGTTGTACGGCAGCATGTATTCCTGCGCGATGCGCTCGCCGAGTTTCCAGTTGATCCAGGCGGCAAACGACTCCGGCATTGCCTCACCACGGATGCAGCCAGCCTGCGCAATGGACTCCAGATAGTCCGCTTGCACCTCGGTTGGCAACTGCCAGAGATTGGCCTCCAGCGGATGGTCCACTTCCACGGCGCGGATGCGGATCTTCGAAACCCGGTCATACAAGTCCCACTCTTCGCGCGGCATGAAACGGAACACGAAGTCCAGCACCTCCTTGCGTTTCAGATCCAGAAAGTGCCCGCCGCCGATGTCCAGTGGGGCACCGTCCACCATCTCAGAACGGCATAAGCCTCCAGCCACGGCTTCCTTTTCGACCACCAGAATTTGGTCCAGCGGACAACCCATATCAACCAACGAATGGGCAAGTGTCAGCCCGCTGGGACCTGCGCCCAAAATGAGGTACTTTATTTTTTTCATATCCATCTTTAGAAAAATTAATTAGTGATGATTTTTTTCCATTTTGAACCATTACTCCAATGCAATTCACTCATATCAGTGGTGGCTCTCGCCGAAACATTCCATGCTGGGACACGAATGACCCCATCCTGGACCAAGGCGGTACCCTGTGCTCCTCCTTCGGTTGTGATCAGAATTTTCCCCTGATCTTCAATCACGATTTTCGCCAAACCATTACCGACAATCCAGGTACCGGAAAAATCTTCACCGGATTTGATATGCGAATATTCTGTCGGTTTTTTGACGAAATAAGTGAAACCACTGCCATCCGGCTGGATAGTTTTTAAAGTGTATTTAATGTATCTTGAATTATTTTTTAATTCATCAACAATCTTTGCATCTAGACGGGACGAAAATTCAGGCCAGTTTTGACCACTTTTTGAAATGACGCCATCTGGAATTTGATTGTCAATAAATTCCAAAGCTTCTTCGAGTGCCATTTTCGGGTTAGCATAATAAGGCAACGTAAAGTACTTCAAACGTGCTCCTTGGATCAATCCATAATAATCCAACAATCTCATATGATAATATCGATTCCCCCCCAAAAATAGAATCCTTTTACCTTCGGAACCTTCAGGGAATTTTGCCGCAATCTCTTGCACGAGAGAATCAACTTTCCAATCTCGTTCATCGATCAAAGAATCTGAGGTAAAGCCACTGCTAATTCTAAAAAAATCAAAACTCTCACCGCTTATATAATTATTGATGCGTAAATAAGCCGGCAGAGCCATGACATAAAATACCAACATTAATACCGCGCCGATCAATCGAAGGCGGACGCGACAGGCGCTCACTCCGGCCAATACAAAGATGGGTATCAAGGCCGGATAAACATACCGAGGCTCTTTGATCTCCCCCAGTGTCGCAAGCACCAATGGGATCAAAAACCAAATGATCATCACCGTCAGCCATACTTCTTTTCCATCCACATCGAGAACTTCGAATTTCTTTGTGCCTTTTCTATTCAAGAATGAAAAAAACAACGATAGTCCAATGCATAAAAATGAGATTATCATCACAGGATTGGTAAAAACAACCCAAAGATACTCCATGATAGCTATAGGATCCAATGCAGCTCGAAATCCGTACATCTGCGACAAACTATGCGAGGAAAGCAACGTGGTCAGCTGCAATATCTCCCTCAGGTTGTAGATGTAATAAGGCCCTGCGATAATCAGTGGCAACATGGTAGCCAGGCGGAAAACATGTACCGTTGACTTGACCCCTTTTTTTCTCGCATGGCTGATGAGAATAAAGAGGAATGAAGGAAAAACGAATGCGGGAAAAGTCACTTTGGTCAGCAGTCCGCATCCGATCCAGAAGCCTGCAGAAAAAGACCAGATCTGCCGCTGTGTCTGGTATGTCATGACAATGGAATAGAGTGACGCCGAGACTAACGCGACTAACATTAATTCCACAAGATAGTTGTGTGCCAGCAATACTGTTAACGGATAAAAAGAAAAGAGAGTGAAAGCGAAAAACCCTGCTTTATCTTGAGCGGCAGCAGTCGATATTTTCTTTGAAAATCCGACAATCGACCAAAGCAAAACAAACCAAAAAACATTCAAAGAAATGACGGCAGCATCCAGGCTGGGACCAAAAATTAGAAATGCCGGCTGAACCACCAGCAACAACAATGGGACACGACCTTTGTCGATATTGAATACAGACACAAAAAATTCATAAAACCCGTGTGTCTTCAAATTCTCAGCAAGAGTACTTGCTTGAAAGAGATACATGCCCTGATCCCAAGCTGGTGGACTTTTATCCCAAAATGACCAGCGCAAGGAAACAAGGAAAAGAACCAAGGCTAGCAGATAGGTTGCCCATTTCCACATTGAAACACTCGAAAAACCATCGGGTATAACAGATTTTTTTTCAATCATAATTTAACTTAAAACTTAATCAACAACACTCCGAAATTCAACCATTTATCTGGCCGTCATACCAAGACTCTTCAAGGCTGCCCCTTGCTCATTGGAAAGAATTCCAGGAAGAACAATGGAGAATTTGGTGCTGTCCAGTCGCGAAAGTCGAATTACCACTTCCCCAATTAAATCAACTTCATTCAAATAATCATCCCCCAAAGACACCCACGCCTCGCCACTCCAGGATACATAGGTGTTTTGAAGATATTTTTTAAAATCATATTTTGGAGGGACTTCAAATTTCAAAAAAACATCTACATCAGTTTTCTTCATATTCAAACTGAATTCATTACTAGCCACCTCAATTATCAATGCCCGCCCATCTTTACCTATATTCGCACCGACCTCATGGTGATGCACAGACTCAGACAGCTCCTCGTCAGACACATCGGAGGGCGTCTGACGATCAACATGCACCACAAGTTGTGTATCATTTGATGTCTTTTGTCCAGGAAAATCGAAAGCGTGCCGCTTTATAAAAAATGTAGATTCCATTTTTTTAAAAATATCTTCTTTCATTATTTTTCGAGAAAAATAATATGGTATGAATTCGTTCAAACTCGAAAAAACACGCACACCATGACCCATGGTGTCTTTTTCTGTATAACCTAAGTTGGCAACGACCACTGCCCCTAACGAATCGATATGCCTTTTGACATTTCCATAAGGACAAGCCACCTCCACTTTGCCACGGGGCAATACACGGCCTATGTCACAGGCGAACTTGGCCTTTGAAAAACGAGTCGCCTCCATTTCCGCCGGCCAGTAGGTGCCATAGGTCGCCTGTGTGTACTCCGTACCCTCATTATTCTGCATTGCCGGCCCATATGAGTCGGGCCAAATGGTGTTTCTCGGAAAATCTTTGCTGGAAGCATTGAAAAAAAGAACACCTCCATCAGGGTTTTTTTGGAGTTCCTCGGTAATTTTTTGGGTCAAGGTCATATCCAAAAAACGAATCTCAGGAAGCATCCAAATCTGATGCGCCAGGAACACCGTTGCCATGCCCCCCAAGGTCAAACTCACTAAAACAGTCCTGACTCTTGGCCATGGTACCAAGGACAATAAAATACCAACGACGGCAACAAGAAGTACCGTCAACGACATGTACCCATAGCGCCTCGGCATAGTGTGGGGAATACTGTCGGACAGGATCACAACAACCATGTAGATCGCAAAATAGGAAAGTGCAATAAAAACTAGAGAAATGAAAAAAATAATATCTTTTTTGTATTTATTTTCTTCTTTTCTAGGAATCCATTCTCTATTAACCCAGCATTGCATGGCAAATGCCACCAAGCTGGCACCAAACATGACAAAGAGAAAAGGTCGGGTTAATCGAAAATCCATTTCATTGACTGGAACTGCGAAGGCAAAATAAATGGACCGCACAGCCGCCAAAATACGAAACGACCAATAAGGCCAATCGTGGGATAGGCTTAATGCAAATCTTGGCCGAAGTGTTGGGTCCGATTCAAATATTTTCCACATCAGGTGGTGCACAACGATGGCAGCGACCATCGAGAACACGGTCACGATGGCTGCCTGCGCAAATGATTTGCTGCGAACAACGCTAGCAATACACCATAGAAAAATGCATACCGCTATGAGATGTAGCTCTCCTGTGAGCCCGCAAACCACACCCAGGGCCGCAGCGAAAATACTCTTCCGCCATCCTGGCTCTAAGATCAGCAGCAGAAAGGATCCAACGATCAAAATTTGAGTTGGGAGCGCGAGGTAGGAATAATGATGAAAACAGGACGTCCACACATAAGGGGACAACAGCCAGATAACGCAAAAAATTAGCGCATCGTGAGCGGAACGACCGATTCTGAGCAATAGAAAATAAAGCACTAGAACAGACGCCACATGAGTGCTCGAAATGATGAGCGAGTAACTCTTGGCACTACTGACACCCACGCTCCACAGGATGAATTGCAGCGAACGAGACAATCCATAAGTTCTGTACTGGTCTGGTAGATCGAGACACAAAAAATGCAGCAGCGTTGCGAACCACCCATCTCGATCGACAAGGTAGTTGAAGCCATAAGGACTGGAGTCCTTCAACGTCAGGATTACATCGTCGTATACCAAAGTGGCATTCCACCACCACAGTATTGTCAGAAATAGGCCCAGGCCCAATAGTACGAAAACCGGACGGCTATGCCGATTCCTACCGGCTAACCCAATTTCTTTTTTCATATGGCTCATCGGCTCACTGCCTCTTCAGAAGAAGCCTGTATACACAGATCAGCCCCAGTACGCCGACAACTCCCACAAAAGGAAAAATCGGCAGCATGTACCGCGCTTGGCTGCCACTCCATGAGCTGGCGTCCAGAATGGCAAACAAGCCCACGCGCGCCACCATCGCCGCCGCCAAGAGCATCAACAGCATGGACTCGGCCGACCTCGTGCGCCGAATCAGCCAAAGCGCGCAAAAAATCACGAATGCGGCACAAAGCAAATAGTGCAGCCCCACATACAGTACGCCGATGCGCTGAATAAACCTGCCGCCCCGCCGCCGCGGTTCGTCCACCTCTAGGCGGTCCACCCCCACCCGCAGGTGGGAGGAGGATCCGACCTGTGCCAGTTCGGTCACGCGCCCGGGCTGCAAGGCGGATAGCGCGACGGATACAACACGGCCCTCGGGCATACGCAAATGCAAAGTCGCCGGAGCTTTGAAACCCTGTGCCGAGATCAGGAAGCCGTAGGCGCCTGGTAGGTCTGCCCGAGCCGGCCCAACGTTTTGCCAGATGACCTGCCCACCCTCGCCGTCAAGCCCGACCAGACTTCCCACTGGCGCCGTCACCCAGCCGCCCACGGTGGCTGCCAACGCTGGCGCCCTGCGGCTGGTCACGGCCATGTATTTGGAAAACTGCGCCGGGCTCGCATTTTCTTCCGGAGTTTCCAAGTTTTCGACCGCAGGGCGGATGACAAGCAGCAGAATTCGGCGCAGCGATGCGGGCAGGTCCGGCGCCCACTTACGGATATCCGGGTCGACAAAGGACGACAACACGAATCGCTTCTTCAGGCGTCCATCGGCAAAGGCCTGCTGCAACTCAGTGGCCACCGCCGCGTACTTGTGCTCAGCCAACGCCGCCGAGGTGTGCCAGCCACTGCGCGCCGCCACGTCCCGCAGGGCCCAGTAAAACCAGCCGTTGGCGATTTCCCCTTTCGCGGAAACATAGGGACTGGCAATCGCCACCCATTGCTGCCCTGCGGCACCGGCCATTGCGGGTTGCAATTCGCGCAAAGTGGGGCTCGTCTGAAAACCGAGGGCCAGCATTTCCTGCGTAACCGTGATCTGTTTCGGCGTAGGGCCTGTGTCAATGCTGTTCAACGCCGCCATAGCACTCCTGTAGCCCGGCGCGTCCAGTTCCTGGCAGGCCCAGACACCCCATTTCGAATAGTTGGCTACCGAGAAGCTGAGACCCAACAGCATGGTTGCCAGCAACGGCAGCCCAAGCAGCGGAATCACCAAGCTGCGTCTGGAGGCAGGAGACCACCAATGCCGCCGGTCGACCCAGGACAACAGAGCCAGCAGCCCCAGCGGCACCAGCAGAACAACACCTTCCGAACGCGTGTAATACGCTGCACCAAAGCCGACAGCATAGACCAGCATGGCACCACAGCGCCCCGCCGAAAGCCGCTCCTGGCGGCGGTTCCACAGTTCAATGCCCGCCGCCAGTACCGCTGTCGACAACACGGTTAAGAGTGTCTCCGCCAGGGCGCGGTCGAAAATACGAATGACGTAGGGATGGAAGGTCAGAAAAACAAACAACGCCACGGCAGCCCAGGTCACCTGCGTCAGCCGATGTAAGGCGTACGCGAGATACCCACAGGCCACGAGCCAGGCGAGGTCAATGGCCAGCCGGGCAGGAATCCCCACGAGATCCACCCCCATCAGCCAGACAGCGTAGGCGGGCAGATGAATCAGTGTCATCTCACTATACGATCCCCCCCAGATGCGGTTGAACGCCGTCGCCACGTACCAGAACTCGTCATGCGGGGCGTTCAGCGCCAGGATGTCACGGTCGCCCGTCAGATAGAGCCGAAAAGCCACCAGCAGCAGCAGCGCGGCCCACAGCATTCTTTTTCGAATCATGCCTGGTCACCCGCCAGTGCGGCCAACCCTTCGGCCATTCGGGCGGCCTCGCGTTCCCACGACGTGGCCTCCGCAAACGCCGCGCCAGCGCGTCGGAGACGCTGCGCCACGGCCGGCGTTTCCAGCACATCCACCACGGCCTCCACCAGGCTCTGAATGTCGGGGTCGGCCAGTTTTGCATTCTCATCGTTGAGCAACCACTGCGTGTAGGGCGCACGGTTGCTGATGACCGGCACGCCACTTGCCATCAGTTCCAGCGGCAGCAAGGACAGATTCGAGCAGGACAACACCAGGGCGGCGTCACAACCTTGGTACAACGCTGACAATTGATCGAGGGGCATCAGCCCGGCGTGCTCGCAGGGAAAGGGGATTTCATAGCCGCGTACGTCCCAGCCGGCGAGCACCACGCGCATCGAAGGCACACGCTTGGCCGCCTCCCTCAACACCAGCACCCCCAACTCGAATGCGCGCCGGGCTGTAGGCGGGCGGGCGTAAAACATGATGCGCCGCAGACCATCGTCGACCCGCGCTGCCAGCGGAAGGTGGTACAGGTCACGGTCGTAGGAAAACCCTACGGCATAGGTTTGCATGCCGTGCTCGTCGTGCAGCTTCTGCGCCAGCCACCCCCCGGCAGTGAACGCGACAAAGCCGAAGCGATAGCTCGCCTCGGCCAGCAGGGCATCGCTGCCGGCCGGGTAGAACCAAGGCTCGTAATCCTGCACGAAGTAGCACTTCTGCAGGCTGCCGCGAAACCGCCGCACGTAGTAAGCCGTAGGCCAAGATGTAGCCATGGCGAACCAAGCCGCCGGAATGTGGTCGTCGTCCCCCACGTAAACGCCTGCCCTGAGCGGAAAGAACCACTCGGTGATTTCGCGCCGGACCACCTCTGTCGACTTGGGTTCGGGCTCGCCTACGATGACGATGTTGTTCCGGTACCCCAAATCCTCCAAATTGCGAATGAATCTGAAGATGTTCAGGTGCCCGCCCGAACCCTTGCCGACCGGGGGAATGAACCAGTTGATGGTTTTTGGTGACAGCTGCTGCGCCGCAATCTCCGGCCCGAACTCGGCCCCTAACAGAGCCTCGTAAGGACGGGTGACCGACACCTTGCCAGGCAGCTTATCCCCCTTCACCGGGCGCCAGTGCAGCAAGCGAGCCAGCACGCCCCAGCCGTTCTGCCGGGCGTACCGGACCGCCTGGCCGCACTTGCGCCAAATACCCTCCGCGCTCATTCGGAAACCGTCCGCGCCGGCACGGCGAGCAGTCGCTGGTCGCGCGACAGGCGCTTGCGCAGGACAAGCGGAATCCGGGTGCCATGACATCCCAGAAAGTGCCCTGTGACACGCATCAGGTTGTCCAGCGGCACGGCCAGCACCTGCCGCCAATGGCCTTTGACGGCACCAGAGCGGAAGGCGAATCTGAGATCCCGCAGGGTCAGGCCGACAAAGGCGCGCAACGCATGCCGCAGGCCCCTGCCGTGCTGGTAATCGAACAGCCGACGCAGCGCATAGGACTCGTCGAAGCTACGCTGAAAGCGCTCGACAAAACCGTAGTCGTGGGAATGGGCTACCACGGCTTCGGGCGCATAGGCCTTGCGGTAACCGGCCTCGACGATCAGCCGTGCCCAAGCTTGATCTTCCGCAAAATCGACATCGGGATACGGAATTTGCTGCCAGACCGTGCGCCGCAACAGGGCATTGTTGTCCGAGAAAAAATACAGATACTGCCGGTAGCCCTCTTCATTGGCATATCGCACCGGGTCATCAAGCTCCACCACGGGGCGCGCCAGGAAGCCCTGAAAATGCGCGACCAGTTCCTGCTTAGTGAAGATCGTGGCCTCCGGATAAGCCACATGCCGGCCAAAAACCCCGGCAATCCGCGGGTCAGCCTCAGCGGTCTTGAGCAACTCGGCCAGCCAGCGGGCATGCAGGGGCAGCGCGTCATGGGTGATCATGGCAATGAACTCACCTGTCGTCTGGCTGATCGCGAAATTGCGCGTCTTGCCATGGCCAAAATCGCGCGATTCGATCTCGATCAACCGTATCTGTGGATACTGCTGAACAAGTTCGACGGTTCCGTCGGACGACCCGGAGTCGACGACAAGCACCTCGAACGCGCCATCGATCTCCTGGCTCACCACGGCATCCAAAACAGCCTTCAAAGGCAGGCCCGCATTCTTGGTGGGGATGATGACGGAAGCCTTGAAAGGCATCGCAGCACTCATTTCTCGATCAACCGCCGCATATACGCCGCAGTTTGCACAATACCGTCTTCCAGGCTGATCTTCGGCGACCAACCCAACTCTTCACGGGCCAGGGTGTTATCCAGCACGCTAACGGGCACATCAAACGCGCGCCCGGGGCGATAGTTTTTCACCATGGGTGTGCCCAATACCCGCTCAATCAACCTGATCACCTCATTGAGGCTGGTACCTTGACCGGAGCTGATGTTGAACACCGATTTCGGGCCGTTGTAGACCACCGCCTTGGCAAAAGCGTCCGCCACATCGCTGACGTACAGGTAGTCCCGCGACACACTGCCATCGCCCCATATCTCGATAGGCAGCCCCTGAATGGCCCTGCTCAGAAACGCCGCCACGGCACCCTGCGCAGTTTCCACACGCTGCCGATTGCCGAAAGGATTGGACACCCGCATGATGTTTGCCTTGATGCCATGCATGCCTTGGTACATCAGGAGGTACTTCTCAATCGCCAATTTGGTGATGCCGTACGATACCAGTGGCTCCGTTGGGTGTTTTTCATCGATCGGCAGGTAATTCGGATTGCCATAGACCGTACCACCCGAGGAAATGAAAACGATCTTCTTGACCTTCTGCGCCACCATGGCATTCAACAACTGGAGAGTGGCCACAAGGTTGCTCTGCACATCGTAGATCGGGTCGTCGTTGGAACTCTTGGGCAACGTGGTCGAAACCAGGTGCATCACCACATCCACCCCACTGATGGCGGTGCTGACATCGTGCACACTCATCAGGTCGCCCGTGAGCCATTCGACTTTTTCATCGGCAGTGAACGCGCGATAGGGCTCCACCCGGGGTCGCTCGAACACACGCAACTCATGACGGTCCAACAGCAGACGATCTGCAATGGCAGAGCCGATGAATCCACCACCGCCAAAAATAGCAATCTTCATCGTGATACACCGTTGACATTTGTCGTTGCGATTTTCCAGCCCCCGGACGGCAACACCAGCGCGACCAGCCGTTCAAGGGCATGCAACAAAGTTCCATCGTAAGGAAGCGGCTCTTCCGGGTAGTCTTCCCAGCCGAGTTGCAGGTCGGCCATCGGCTTTAAAGCGGCAGTTCTGGACCAGAACATGGTTCCGACAGGATACGCAAAATGCATCGGAATGCTAAAAACGCCCATGTTCTGCCCGATGGCTGCCGCAATGTCCCTATTCTTTTCGATGCCGGTGATATAGGGATCGTCCGGGAAGACCATGCCGATGGACGCATCCTGCTGCAGGCGATTGACGATGATGTCCATCATCGGCCCCGAGGCGCCGCCGACGAGATTCTCCATCAGGAAATGGAACCAGGTCTTCCCCATTCTTTCGTCTTTGACATCCTTGCTTTTCTTGGTGTGGATGTGGCCCACCAAATCGTAGGACGCCAGTATTTCAGGCAGAAAGCCCGTCAAAAATGGACCGATGTCCCGACCACGGTTCGGCACTACCCGCAGCGCGGCCACGCGGCCCGGATAGGCCGCCAGATATGTCTGCGCCAACTGGAGTGCCGCTTCATCCTTGACGCTGACGAACAGATCTGCCCGGCTCTGATTCAGCCCCAGCCTCCGCAGGATATCCGGCAGCAGGTCGACATAATAGACATGGATGTGCAGCGCCAGCCGTATGCTGTTGTGGCCCAGGGCAACGGAGCCATCAAGGGGCGTGATCACCGGGTAACGCCAAGCCCCGTCAGGCTGGCCAGACTGCAAGTAGTCCACCAAAGGATCGGCGCCGGACGCGGCCAGGCCATGCTGTTCCTGATAGATCCCCGGGTGGAAACCTGGGAACGGCTTGCGCCGCCCGATACCGCTGGCCCAGGCGCGCACATAACGCCGCGCCACCTGCGCCGGAGAGGGCGCATCCGGGTAACAGGCCACATCGGGGCGTAATACATCTGCGGCGAGCACGGCCTGGTAGTCGCTCTTCTCGCGTAGTGTGCGTTGGCGAACCGTATCGACCAGCGACTCGAGATCCTGGACGTAGCGCTCCATGTCGAAGTACTGCAGCGCCGCCTGACGGCATTTGGCACCCACTTCTTCGAGCAAGCCGGGCACGGCCGAGAAGCGAAGAATTTTCTCGGCCGCATCAGCGGTGTCCAGATAGGCGGCAACGCAGGTTTCCGCCAACCCGCTGGCCTGCAGAAAATCGGCAATGCCCGTGGTTTTGTCGAAGCAGACCACAGGCACACCGACTGACATGGCATCAATCGCCACATTGGGCAGCGGATCGAGCCGCGAGGACAGCAGCAGCACATCCGCCTCATCGTAGGCCGCCTCAATAGCAGAAGTCTCCCCCAGGAAGGCGACGTGGTCCTCCAAACCGGCGCGCCGGATCTGGTCATGCAGGTAGACGGAATAGGTCACGTCATGGTCCGGGTCGTAACCGCTGCCGATCCAGACAAAACGGACTTTGCGCGGCCCCGCCAGACGCTGCACGCGGGCCGCGCATTCGAGGAAGAGATCCACCCCCTTGCGCAGCTGCACGAAACCGGCGCCCAACACTATCAGGGTGTCCTCGCCCCCCCCCGCAGGCCGGATCAGCCGACGCAGCTTCGTCGCCTCTTGTCGCTCCGCTGCGACATGCTGCGTCGACGCCGGTAGCAGGCACTTGCCCTGCGGCATGACATGGACCGCCACCGCATCCAGATCAGGAAAGGTTGAAAACGCATTTTCCTTGGTTACGTTGGCGGAAAACACCACCTCACTCGACCAGAACAAGGCATCTCTGAAAGCACTTTTCGGCCGGGTATATGACGCGAACTCATGCACCAGACTAATGGCCGGCACGAAATGCTCGGCCAGAACCGGTAGCAGGTAACGCGACTCGATGCTGTTGACCAAGGCAAACTTGAAATCGAAACCTTGGCACAACAGACTGCCCACATGATGTGCCACGACGGCATTACCACGCGCCGAGGGCGCGACACAGACCGTCGCGCCGGTGGCCTTAAAGGCGTCGAGCAGCCCCCCGCCCCCCAGCAGCAATGCCACCAGGTTGTACTTCTTGACCAGCGATTGCACTAGGTTGAGGCTCAGGATGGGGGCGCCGGTTCGCGAGGCCTCATGGCTCACCACGAGCACCGTCTCCCGTCCCGCAACGAACTGCGGACTCTTCGAAAAGTCAATCTCGGGCAGTGCCCAGAGCCGGCCTTCATTACGGCCGTGCAGCAGAAAGTGATCACCCGGGTCGACACCGACCAAATCTGGATTCAGCTTCAGATAAGTCGAGCCATCGAAATTTGGCGGCAGGCTCCTTTCCGCCAACAGGTAACGCTTCACCCGCATCTTGAGCCGACGCGCAATCCCGCCCCGCGAAATCAAATGGCGAATATCCAAGGCTAGTGGACGCTTTTTCAGTACATCCGCCAGAACTCGGATCGGCTTCGTGATGCGCCAGCTCGTCGAGCGGCGCAGGGCCAACACCTCGCTGGTCAGCACGTAAATGCGCTCGCCATCAGCCAGAGCTTTGACCTCGGCTTGTGTCTCCAAATGGGCGAGCGCCCGAGCGCCCCGCTCCACCTGCGCACTCAAGACTTGTGATTGCGCTTCGTACTTTACCAATTCCTCTCGCTGCGCATCGATCAAACGCATCTTGGATTGAAGCCCGAGCTCTTTGACCCTGAGCTCGTCCAGAAAGCGCTGAAAAACATTTTCGCGATAGACACGCAATGGTGGAATCAGTTGCGCATCGACGGGCCGGGAGAAGTCACAACACCGGATCAGGACCTGTTCATCATGGAATTTTTCATAATGAGACTTCGCGATTGCGGAATGGTGACGTAGCACCTCGGCATCGAGTCCTTCGATGGCCTTCAGAAACTCTGCCTCGTCGCGCCACACCAAGGCGCCCGGGTAAGCGATGTCCACGCCACCGTGAAACCGCGAACGGTAGCTCTCGTGCATTAAAACTGGCGTACCCGACGCCATGGCCTCCAGTGTCGCTTTGCCTCCACCGAGAGGAAACGATGAGATGTAAAGATCAACCCGCAACTCCACCAGAGCATTGGCTACCGAATCAACCCAGGGCACATGGACAAAACGGTCGGCAGGCACGCCCTGATCCATCAAGTTGGCGAGCAGTTTTTCCTGTTGCCCCACGTGCAATTCACCGATGTGCACGTGAACACCTTTGCTGCGGGCCAACAACTGCGGAATCAGCGCCCAATAGTCATACAGATACGCTCCCTGCTCGAACTTTTCCGGCCGCCCACTGGAACAAGTCACCAGGTGGCCTTGACTCAGAAAAGGAGTGCCTCTCGGCTGGATCGCCTTGAGATTCACCGTCAAGGGCCAATAGTGATTTTGGGCATGGCCCAGTTCATTCTTGCAGTGGAAATACCCCATCTGATGAGGGTCCACATGAATGAACTCCGTGCTCGCCGCACCAAGACTCAAATGATGGTCGCCATGGTGGATGAACACAACCTCCTCGACCCAGCCCGCCGCTTTTGCGGCGAAAGCAGACGCGACACCCAAGGCATCTTGGTTGTGAGTGAGCAACACCAACCTTTTGGATGGCCGCGAGAAAATCAGCCGAAGA